>Ga0209025_1000565_pt1 | contig 67929 bp, 60 predicted proteins | sample AraplaMF_Col_mLB_FD_184256 | JGI IMG/M metagenome (GOLD analysis project Ga0209025, IMG submission 184256) | Arabidopsis root microbial communities from the University of North Carolina, USA - plate scrape MF_Col_mLB (SPAdes) (version 2) | ecosystem: Host-associated > Plants > Roots > Endosphere... | reverse complement strand
TATATGTTTTGGCTCGGTAGCTCAGTCGGTAGAGCAGAGGACTGAAAATCCTCGTGTCGGCGGTTCGATTCCGTCCCGAGCCACTCTCAGGATATTAAGTGGGCCCACTTAATATCCTTTTTATATTGTTCAATTTTACAAATGAGAGTAGTTATTTTACAATAGAATGAGAAGCCTCTAGCAGTTGAAGCTAGAGGTTTTTCTATAGATTATACAGCGTTCCATATGTAAGGGAACCATACATGATTCTATGAGAATAGAGGATAAAATACTCAAACAAGGGATAAAGTTGTATAGATATATACTATGTAAAGAATTGTGCATGTTTGAGGATGAATGACCATATTTTTATTAGGAGGAACTACACAATGATGGGAAAGAAAATCTTAGTCGTTGATGATGAGAAACCGATTGCGGATATTTTAAAATTCAATTTAGAAAAAGAAGGTTTTGAAATTGTCATGGCACATGATGGTGACGAAGCTATTGAAAAGGCAAACGAAGAACAACCAGATATGGTTTTACTGGATATTATGTTACCGGGGAAAGATGGATTAGAAGTTTGTCGTGAAATACGAAAAAGTTCTGAAATGCCAATTATTATGTTAACTGCAAAAGACTCTGAAATCGATAAAGTGTTGGGATTAGAGCTTGGTGCAGATGATTATGTAACAAAACCATTTAGTACACGTGAATTATTGGCACGTGTAAAAGCAAACTTGCGTCGTCATCAACAAGGTGGCTCAGCCGAAAAAGAAGAAAATACAGAAATGGTTATTGGACCAATTATAATTAATCCAAATGCGTACAGCGTAACAAAAAGAGATGAAAGCATCGAACTTACGCATCGTGAATTTGAATTACTTCACTATTTGGCGAAGCATTTAGGACAAGTTATGACACGTGAACATTTATTACAAACAGTTTGGGGATACGATTATTTTGGAGATGTACGTACAGTAGATGTAACAGTACGTCGTTTACGTGAAAAAATCGAAGATAACCCAAGTCATCCAACTTTAATTGTAACAAGACGTGGAGTAGGGTATTACTTGCGTGATCCAGAGCAGGAATAGTATATGAAGAAAGTTGGTTTTTTTCAATCGATTCATTTAAAGTTTGTGCTCATATATATGCTATTAATTTTGATAGCAATGCAGGTTATTGGTGTATATTTTGTTCGTGAACTGGAGAAAAGTCTCGTACAAAGTTTTAAGGATTCATTAACGCAGCAAACCAACTTACTGTCTTATAATTTGAAGCAAGAGTTTGCAAAAGAGCGTGAAAAAACAGATCCAACTTTAGAAGAGGCGCTTAAAACATCAATCACTGAATTTACTGCAGACCGTAAAAAAGATATCCAAGAAGTACGTGTTATTGATCCAAATAGGCGTCTATTAGCAATATCTAATCAATCTAAGCAAGGTATGGTAGGTAAAACAATAACAGACATAACAGTGCAAAGGGCTATTGTACAAAAAAAGGCTGAAGGTAAGATTGAGAAAGATGGAAATACGGGCCATCGTGTTCAAGTTATGGCTACCCCAATTGAAAACGATAAGGGGAAAATAATTGGTGTCATTCATATCGTTGCTTCGATGGAAGATGTCTATAAACAGATGAAGGATATCAATCAAATTTTTGCGACTGGGACAGTGATTGCTTTATTAGTAACAGCGGTTCTAGGTATTTTATTAGCCCAAACAATTACACGACCAATTTCAGATATGCGAAGACAAGCAATTGAAATGGCGAAGGGAAATTATTCCCGTAAAGTAAAGGTAAATAGTCATGATGAAATTGGTCAATTAGCATTAGCATTTAATAATTTATCTAAAAAATTACAACAAGCACGTTCTTCAACTGAAAGTGAGAGACGTAAACTTTCGTCCGTTTTATCTCATATGACAGATGGTGTAATTGCTACTGATCGAAAAGGGGATATTATCTTACTAAATGACCCTGCAGAGAAGATGCTAAATGTTTCGCGTGAGACGGCGTTAGATCAGTCAGTTTTAGACGTATTAGGTATTCAAGAGGAATTTACGCTCGATCATCTATATGAAGAGCCAGATTCTGTTTTATTAGATTTTAGTACACGAAATGAACCATACATCTTGCGAGCTAGTTTTTCCGTTATTCAAAAGGAGACGGGTAAACCAAATGGTTTAATCGCTGTATTATATGATGTGACCGAACAAGAGCGTATTGACCGTGAGCGCCGTGAGTTTGTGGCGAATGTATCACATGAACTGCGGACACCATTAACAACGATGCGGAGCTATTTAGAGGCACTTAGTGATGGTGCATGGCAAGATCCGAATATTGCACCGCAATTTTTAACAGTTACACAAGAAGAAACAGAAAGAATGATTCGACTTGTGAATGCCTTGTTGCAATTATCAAAGTTAGATAGTACAGAACATCGTTTAATGAAAGAGTGGGTAGACTTTACGGATTTCTTTAATAATGTTATTGATCGTTTTGAAATGTCAAAAGAACAAAATGTAATCTTTAAACGTTCATTCTCTAAGAAATCTAGATTTATTGATATGGATGCTGATAAAATTACACAAGTTTTATATAACATTATTTCGAATGCTTTAAAATATTCTCCTGAAGGTGGAACAGTAACGTATCGCCTGCGTGATCGAGAGGATATGTTAGAAATTAGTGTAAGTGACCAAGGAATGGGTATTCCAAAAGAAAATGTAGAGAAGATTTTCGAACGTTTTTATCGTGTAGATAAGGCTCGTTCAAGACAGATGGGTGGAACAGGCTTAGGTTTAGCTATTGCTAAGGAAATGATTGAGGCGCATGGTGGATCTATTTGGGCAAAAAGTGAGGAAGGAAAAGGGACAACGATTTACTTCACACTTCCAATGGCGAAGGAAGAAGAGGACGATTGGGAATGAATATGGAAAACTTTAAAACTATTGTCCTTATTAACTTAGTTGTCATTAGTCTGTTTCTTACTTTTAATTTATGGACGTATGTACCTGATTCTAATTCGATGCAAAGCACAAAGTTTGTCCAAGGAAATGCAGATGCATTAAAACAAGATGTTTCAAATGTAATTGTGCCATCTTCTATAATTGTTCATAAGGATAAGAAGCATTTTGTAAGTGAAAAGAAAGATAATATCGACTTGTTATATACAATTATCGAGAGAGGGGAATTGCACGATTTTAAGGATATTACGAACTCTATCCCTAAAGGTGATTTCCTCTCTTATGTGCACGAGGAAGGCAAGATTGAAATTGTCTTTCCAACAGAAGTTCCGTTTGATGCGATTAGGGGCGTATTAACAATTAAAGATAAGAAATTAGATATGTTTAATTTTGATCGTATTATTGTTGATCCTTCTAAAAGTCGTGATCAAAATATTGATGTGAATTTTGTTTCTTATAACAATCATAAAGTGTATAAAATGACATTAACAGGTGTGAATCTAAGAGACGTTATAAATGCACAAAATCAATTTTTAGCTTTGGCAAGACCATATTTTGCGTATGACATAAGTGATACGAAAAGAATATTCTTACCAGATGGTTCAACAGAAATGCAAGATTTAATGTATTTTGCGACAGACATGGGAGTAGAATCATTCAAAAATGCACTATTTAGTGATCCGCGTTATGTAACCCCTATGTCTAATGAATTAGAGGAAACTTATACGGATGGTATTCGCCTTATGCAAGTGAATAAGCAGAACCGAATGCTAACGTATACGAACCCATCTGTGGCTAGCGGTGCGCGCATGTATGGAAATCTCCTTATGCAAAAAAGTTTCGAATTTGTTAATAGTCATAGCGGCTTAACAGATGCATATAGATTTGATTATCTAAATTCCAAGGGGAAAACAAAGTTCCGTTTATATGAAGAAGATTTACCCGTATTTAATAGCGAAGGAATGACTACATTAACACAAGTATGGGGATCGGAAGAATTAATTAGCTATAAGCGACCATTATTTAATTTGTTAATCGATAAGGGTGAGGATAAAAAGACGGTACTTCCATCTGGATGGACTGTTATAGAATCATTACAAAAAAAATCGAATCTAGATAAAAAGTTAATTCAAGATATAGGAATTGGTTATAAATTAGTAACAGAAAATGGACCAAATGGGCCAAATGGACAAGTTGCAAGTGGAAACTTAAAGCCGATTTGGTATGTCGTTTATGGTGAAAATCATCAAGTGTTTGAGTGGAGTGAAGAAAAGGAGGGAGAGCTAAATGGACTGGAATCGGATTAAAACAATATTTATTGTTACCTTTTTTATTTTAGACCTCTTCCTCGTTTTTCAATTCATTTCAAAGCAGGATAGTAATCAATTAGACTTAATGGCAGAAACAAGGGTAGATCAACAATTAAAAGATGATAACATTACAGTTGGTGATTTGCCAAAAGAACCAAAGAAAGATTCTTTTATTACAGCGAAAAATAAGGAATTTAAAGAAGAGGATATACGTTCCTTAAAAAATCAAACAGTTACTTTACAAGATGCCAACACAATTGTAAGTAAATTAAAGGAACCATTGTTAAATGCAAAAACACTGTCTAAAGATAAATATAGTGAGTTTTTGAAAAGCTATGTATTAGATGGTCAGAAATATGAGTTTGGTAAAGCAGAAGCAACGAAAATCTATTTCTTTCAAAAGTATAAAGATAAGCCTATTTTCTATAATGATCATGGGATGATTGTTGTGGATATAAATGAGAAAGGTGAATTTGTTTCATATACACAAACAATGCTAACTGATTTGAAAGAGATGGGTGAGAATGAGAAAGCAAAAGAGCAAGAGATTATTACAGCTCAAACAGCTTTAGAAAATTTATTCTTTAAGAATGAAATAAAACAAAATACGCATTTTAAAGAAGCGCAGATTGGATATGCGACTCTCGTTACATCTTCTGCTTCTAATATGCAAGTGCTTGCTCCAACATGGAATTTAAAAACAGATCGAAAAGTAGATTATTTTGTGAATGCTATTGAAGGACAAGTTATTAAGTTAGGGAAAGAAAAGGAAAATGAAAAAATAATGGAGTGAGCAGAAATGAGTTTGCATTTTAGTGTGCTTGCAAGCGGCAGTACAGGAAATGCGCTATATGTAGGGACCGAGAAACAAAAATTGCTCATTGACGCAGGCTTGAGTGGAAAAGCGACAGAAGCTTTATTTAGGCAAGCTGAACTAGACATACAAGATATATCGGGTATTCTTGTCACGCATGAGCATAGTGACCATATTAAAGGTCTCGGCGTTTTAGCACGTAAATATCAGTTACCTGTGTATGCAAATGAAAAAACGTGGAGTGCTATGGAGCATTTAATTGGTAACATTCCAACCGATCAAAAATTTGTTTTCTCAATTGGTGATGTAAAAACATTTGGAGATATTGAAGTGGAATCATTTGGCGTTTCTCATGACGCTGCAGAGCCAATGTTTTATGCATTTCATCATAATGGTAGAAAACTGGCTCTTATTACAGATACGGGTTATGTGAGTGATCGTATGAAAGGTATCATTAAAGGAGCAAATGCATTTGTATTTGAAAGTAATCATGATGTGGAAATGCTTCGTATGGGACGTTATCCATGGAGTATAAAACGACGCATTTTAAGCGATGTGGGTCACGTTTCTAATGAAGATGCCGCGCTTGCAATGACGGATGTTATCACAGATGAAACGAAACACATTTATTTAGCCCATTTGAGTTTAGATAATAATATGAAAGAATTAGCACGTATGTCTGTTGCGCAGGTGTTAGAGGAAAAAGGTTTCGCAGTTGGAGAAGCATTTGAGATACATGATACAGATCCAAAGGCACCAACGAAAATTCAATACGTATAATTCTTGGTTTTAGTAAACAATAAAGGAGAATATAGTTGTTTTCGGAAGGATTGGTGAACAAGTATGTCCTTTATTGATGAAGAAGAATTCCGTATGAAACGAACAGGGAAAAAGAAGCGCAAAAGTATCGTTATTTCTAGTATAGCGGGAACAATTGTAGGGGCTTCATTGTTTGCATTTGGAGCCCCTTTATTTTCTGAATCTGAAACCGGTCCCTTAGAGCAAGCTGAGGCCAGTGAAGGGAACGTGGTAGGAAAGCAATCACAAACAGTGAGCCACTCTGGTTTTGTAGATGCTGTTGATCGTGCATCGGAAGCTGTTGTTGGGGTTATTAATATACAACGTGATAATTTTTCAGAAGCAGATGCGGAAGCTGGGACAGGATCAGGTGTAATTTATAAGAAAACAAATGGTCATGCTTACATTGTGACAAATCATCATGTTGTCGCAGGGGCGAATCGTATTGAAGTGAGCTTAAGCGATGGTAAAAAGGTTCCTGGTAAAGTATTAGGTAGTGATGTAGTTACAGATTTAGCGGTTTTAGAGATAGATGCAAAACCTGTAAAGAAAGTTATTGAAATAGGGGATTCTAATACGGTTCGTCGTGGAGAAGCAGTAATTGCAATTGGAAACCCACTTGGATTACAGTTTTCTGGAACAGTAACGCAAGGGATTATTTCTGCAAATGAGCGAATTGTTCCTGTAGACTTAGATCAAGATGGGCATTATGATTGGCAAGTAGAAGTATTGCAAACAGATGCAGCTATCAACCCAGGGAATAGTGGTGGTGCACTTGTAAATGCGGCAGGGCAACTAATTGGAATCAACTCGATGAAAATTGCAGCAAAAGAAGTAGAAGGGATCGGACTTGCCATCCCAGTTACAAGAGCAGTTCCTGTTATGAATGAGCTTGAAAAGCATGGGAAAGTAAGGAGACCTTATGTTGGGGTTGAACTTAGATCTTTAAATGAAATTCCGAATTATTACTGGTCTGAAACATTGCATTTACCAAGTAGTGTAACGGAGGGTGTTTGTATTTTGGATGTGAAAAGCCCATCGCCTGGTGCAAATGCAGGACTCAGGGAACATGATGTAATTGTGGCTGTTGATGGAAAGACAATACATGATATTATCGGTTTCCGAACGGTATTATATAATAAAAAGATTGACGATAAGATGACTCTGACGTTTTATCGTGGTACAAAACGAGCAACAACAACGGTTAAATTAGGCAGTCAAAACTATTAAGAAAACAGGAGGGTGTCCTCCTGTTTTCTATTGTGAAATAGTGAGGTGAAAAATATGAAGCTACCTTGTTGTTTAGAACATGTAGAATTAGCGTTAGATATCATTGTGGATGAATGTGAAGTAGCGCCAGTTATCAACAGTGTGGATAACTCAGAAAAAGATCAAAAAACATGTGAATTTTGTCAAAACAAGGCGACATATGTTGTATCGAACACAGATTCTCACACAATATGTGGGTAACGGGTGTGGATATGTGGATAAGTTTTGTGGATAACGTGTTTGTAAGGTGGGGAATACGTGTGAATATCTCGATTATTTCAATCGGAAAATTAAAAGAAAAATATTTAAAACAAGGTATTGCAGAATACCTAAAACGACTCTCTGCGTACGCAAAAGTAGAAGTTATTGAATTGCCGGATGAAAAAGCGCCAGAAAACTTAAGTGAAGCAGAAATGTTAATTGTAAAAGAAAAAGAAGGGATACGTATACTAGATAAAATTTCAGATGATACACATGTTATTGCATTAGCAATTGAAGGAAAACAAAAGTCATCAGAAGAATTTGCAGCGAATCTAGATCGTCTTGCTACATATGGAAAAAGTAAAGTAGCATTTGTCATTGGGGGATCACTTGGACTTAGTTCAGAAGTGATGAAGCGTTCTAATGAATCACTTTCATTTTCGAAAATGACATTGCCGCATCAGCTGATGAGATTGGTGCTTTTAGAGCAAGTGTATCGGGCATTTCGGATTAATCGTGGAGAACCGTATCATAAATAAGCACATAGTTATTTGAGGAAGAAGTATCAAAGAATAAAACAATATCTTCGGTGCTTCTTTTTTCTATTTTGTCAGAATGATATACGAATGTATGTGTGAAATATTTGTGTTTTTCTACAGGCAGTGTAGGTGGAAATTTTGAAAAAGCAGAAAGAGTATCAAAAACTTTATTAAACAAAACTTCTTTAATAGCAGGTTCTTGTAATTTTTGTTCTATATATTGTTTTCTATCGTTTATTTAAAGTATTTGGGTTGCTTTATAAATCCTTAAAAATTCCAATGTTTTATCTACGTGTGATACCAGCGAAGAATGTTCGTAAGTGAACAGTACATTCTCAATCTCGTTGAATGACCTTTCATTGTGACTATACTTTTTATATTTTTGTTGGATTATATTGTGCGGCTTATGAAGACTCTGTCACGCCCCCCGCATAAACCTCCTTGCTTACAAATTTGTAAGCTTTTTGTCATGTTTTTAAATAGTACTAACTGTATGTGAAGATTATAATTCTAACCATAAAGTACTTATTTTATATCAAACAATTCTTACCCAAGGAGGTTTCACAATGAAAAAATATATTGTAACTTTAATACCACTGATCTTAGGAATGGGATGTTTAATTAGTTATAACATTCTTAGTGCTGAATCTACAGTTGCAGCAAATGGTGTTCTTGTAGAACCGTTTTATTTACTACCAATGGGTTATGCATTTTTAACTATCAGTATCATTAGTTTTGTTATATCTAAATTTAAAAAAGTTAAACAATAGTTTAAAAAAGAGCCTGAATCCAGACTCTTTTTTTGTGCCCATTATATTTCGTGCTCACATCGTAAATGTTCAACAAATAAAAGCTAGATTCCCCAAAGGAACCTTCCTAATTAAAAATCCCAGATGGCCTTTTTAATATTTTATAATAATTAGAAGAATTATTTGTTTAAATTATAGTAAGATAAGTAAAATCATATGCTTTCAAACAGAGAAAATGGTAAAATTAGTTTCCTTGAATAAGTATGTTTCTATTTATAAAAAATTGTGCTGTAATATTGATAGAACAATATTTTATTTTGTTCTAAGTAGTTAAAGAAGTGGGGAATTGAGGTTGAAAAAGTTTAAGAAGTTTTACTTAGAGATTACAAGTGTATGTAATCTTGCATGTAGCTTTTGTCCGCCAACAGAACGGCAGAAGCAATTTCTTTCTGTGGAGGATTTTTCTAAGAGATTAGACCAAATTAAACCTCACACAGACTACATTTATTTACATGTAAAGGGAGAGCCATTGCTCCATCCTAAAATAGACCAATTGCTGGACTTAAGTCATGAAAAAGGGTTTAAAGTTAATATTACAACAAATGGAACGTTAATTCATAAAAAGAGACATAAATTATTAAATAAACCTGCATTAAGACAAATGAATTTTTCACTTCATAGTTTTGATGGGCATCCAGGATCTGAAGATAAAGAAGGATATGTAAGAAGCATCCTTTCCTTTATTAAAGAAGCAACGAGTCAATCAGAATTAATTGTTTCGCTGAGACTATGGAACCTGACACAAGACAATAAGACGAATCTTGAAATACAAAGAAACAGACAATTGTTGGAAATTATTGAGAAAGAATTTGATTTACCATACAAAATTGAAGAGAAGATCACACCAGGAAGTGGCGTGAAAATTGCAGATCGCATTTTTATTAATCAAGATTACGAATTTCAATGGCCGGCCTTGCATGAAGAAGAGGATGATGGAAAGGGCTTCTGTCATGGTCTTCGAAATCAAGCTGGTATTTTAGCAAACGGAACTGTCATTCCTTGTTGCTTAGATGGTGAGGGAATCATTAATCTTGGAAATATTAATGAGGCCTCATTCTCTGAGATTATCGAAGGGGATAGAGCAAAAAATATTGTAGATGGATTTTCGCGTAGAGTGGCTGTAGAGGAATTATGTAGAAAATGTGGATATCGTAAAAGGTTTGGAAAATAAGAAATGAGATCGCATAAGAAAAATGAGCAAGTACGAAATAAGGTACTTGCTCATTTTTTTCTATAATAATCAATATTTATTCCCCTTAAAGGGCAAATAGAGCTTAATATACTTTATCACCATTAAAGATTGAGTTTTTTACGACAACATAATCTACAGTACGGATTGCATCTAATTTCGTTCCACCAGCATAAGAAATAGACGACTGAAGATCTTGTTCCATTTCAATCAATGTAGCTTCTAAAGATCCTTTATGCTCGACAAACATTTTTTTACCTTCTACGTTTTTCTTTTCACCTTTTTGGAATTCTGAAGCTGAACCAAAGTATTCTTTGTAGAGCTTCCCATCCTTTTCAATTGTTTCCCCTGGAGATTCTTCATGTCCAGCAAATAATGAACCAATCATAACCATAGTTGCACCAAATTTAATTGATTTAGCTATATCACCATGAGTACGAATACCGCCGTCAGCAATAATTGGTTTGCTAGCTGCTTTTGCACACCAGCGAAGTGCAGCCAATTGCCAGCCACCAGTTCCAAAGCCTGTTTTAATTTTTGTAATACATACTTTACCAGGTCCGATTCCTACTTTTGTTGCATCAGCACCAGCGTTTTCTAGTGCTCTTACTGCTTCTGGAGTCCCCACATTTCCTGCGATAACAAAGCTCTCAGGTAAATGTGTTTTAATGTGTTGAATCATTTTTATTACCGCATTGGAATGCCCATGTGCGATATCGATTGTAATATATTCAGGAGAAAGCTGTTCAGTTGCTAATTGTTGTACAAATTCGTACTCTTCTTCCTTAACGCCAACACTAATAGATGCGATTAATCCACGAGAGTGCATATCTTTAATGAAAGAGATACGCTTCTCTGGCTCAAAACGATGCATGATATAGAAATATCTATTTTTCGCTAAATATACAGCGATTTTTTCATCTATAATTGTTTGCATATTTGCAGGTACGACAGGTAATTTAAATGTATGTTTTCCTAAAGTCACACTTGTATCACACTCAGAACGGCTATTTACTATGCATTTTGCAGGAATTAATTGAATATCTTCATAGTCGAATACTTTTTCCATAGATTACACCCCTAAATACGAATATTTTATTCCTTAGTAAAAGAAAATGTTCGTCCAAAAAATAATGTACATTATTTTTTTTATTAAGTCAAAGATTTTAGTGTTTATTTATCAAATATAGGGGTGGAATTTTAAAATATCATAAATAATACCGAATTAATCTGTTGTTTTATCTTTATATTGTTCGTTTTTGAAAGATATATGACTAAAGTTTAATTGATAATGTCAAATAATATTTTGAAATATAATAATGGAATAACAAAAAAAGAAAGGTGCTTAAAATCTCCTTCTTTTTTTGTTATTTATTATCTTCAAGGACTTGATATTTCTCTTTTAATTCTTTTAAATCATTTACCAATTGCTCTCCAATTGTAGGAGTAAGATCTTCGTATATAGGAGATAATGCTTCTTCCCATTCTTTTCTTTCTACATCAGTTAGTGTATGAATTTGGATGGATGAGTTTTGTTTAATAAGTTCAAGTTGTTTTTCATTCATTCGGATGGATTGATGGTTGTTCCATTCGGTTGTTTCTCTCATTGCTTCAAGTAATATTTGCTTCGTTTTTTCCGTTTGTTGATTCCACGTTTTTTGATCCATCATTACAACATAGCCTAAATAACCATGATTACTAATTGTCAAATAGTTTTGAACGTTATAAAATTTTTTAGAGTAGATATTTGAAATTGTATTTTCTTCACCATCAACTTTACCAGTTTCAATTAATTTATATGTAGAATTAAATGAATCTTGATGTGCATCAACTTTTAATAAATCAAATTGAGATTGGATAACATCACTTTGCATAATGCGAAAGGATTGTCCTTGTATATCTTTAGGGGTATAAATAGGTCCTTTATTTGAAGTAATTTGTTTAAAGCCATTCGACCAATGGGCAAGCCCCTTAATCTTATCTTTTTGTAAGGATTGAAGTAATTGCTCTCCAATTTTTCCGTTTAAGCCTTCTTGAATGGCCTCATAACTTGGAAAGGCAAATGGCAAGTCTAGCACGCCCCATTCGTGAGATAACATTCCAAGTTTTGAGGTAGAAGGGGCAATAAAATGAACTTGTCCAGCTTTTAAAGCGCGAATTTCTTCTATATCAGAATAGAGACTCCCGTTTGGAAAAATTTCTATTTTTATATTACCATTTGATTTTTCGTTAACAAGCTCAGCAAATTTACTAGCTGCAAGTCCTTTAGGTGTATTTTCTGCTACAACATGACTAAATTTGAAAACAATTTGTTTGTTTAGTCCTTCTTGGTCATCATCATATGCAAGTTTCCCTTGGGAAAAAGGACTTTGAAACTTTACAAATAACGCGCTAGTAATTAAAACAATAAAAAGGAGTATAAAAGTAGCTATTTTTTTCATTTTAAACCTCCTCGTGGGTCGTTATTGTAAGCATACCGAGAAGATTTTTATTCGTAAAGGTGCTTTTAGGGGAAAGGGGAACGAACAGTGAAACAATTGCCTATCCGCTGGAAAATTACAATTTTATCCTATGCAGTAGTTATTTTTTCATTACTCATTGGTGGAATTGTTATCATCGCAAATATTCAACAAAAGGAAGAGAAAGAATTAAGAATTAGATCAATGAATACGGCGCGGACAGTGGCGGAATTATCAGATGTAAAGAAATCACTTCAGGAAGCAACGGGGTGGTTTACACTGAACCCGGCTATTGAAAATATACGAGTAATTAATGAAACAGACTATATAGTAGTAATGAATATGGAGCGAATTCGATATTCGCATCCTGTAAAAGAAATGATTGGAAGGCCATCAAAAGGGACGGATGAAGAAGCGGCATTTGCGGAGCATATTTACTTTTCAAAAGCAAAAGGAGAGATAGGTACTGTAATTCGTGCTTTTATGCCTATTAAGGATCAAAATTTAAATCAAATTGGTGTTGTTGTTGTTGGAAATAAAATACCGAATTTCTGGGAGATTATGCTGGGATTAGCAGAAGAAATTACTTTTATTGTCATATTAACTTTAATATTTGGATTGATGGGTTCATTGATGCTTGCTAATCATATTAAAAAACAGATGTTTCAGTTAGAGCCTTATGAAATTAAACGGATGTTAGAAGAACGAACAGCAACCTTTCATTCGATTAATGAGGGTGTGATTGCAATTGATAATCAAGAGATTATTACTATTTTTAATGAAAAAGCAAAGCAGGTTTTTCATGTAGATGGAAATGTTGTAGGGAAGCCCATTCGTACAGTCTTAAAGGATACAAGACTTCCAGAAATCGTTGAGAGGAATCAGGCAGTATACAATGAAGAGATAAAAGTAAGTGGAAAGGTAATTCTAAGTAATCGCATACCAATCAAGAAAGATAATGAACTGATTGGAGCTGTGGCAATCTTTCAAGATCGCACTGAAGTTACGAAGCTTGCAGAGGAATTAACAGGAGTGAAAACCTTTGTTGAGGCACTTCGAGTACAAAGTCATGAGCATATGAATAAGCTTCATACAATAGCAGGTTTAATTCAACTTGGCAAAGCCGATAAGGCATTGCAACTTGCTTTCCACACTTCAGAAGAACAAGGAAGTGTAACAAACTTTTTAAATGAAACGATTAAAAATGATGCTATTGCTGGTCTCCTCTTGAGCAAAGTAAGTCGGGGAAAGGAATTAGGGATACAGGTCGTAATTGACCAAAATAGTTATTTAGAAGTATTTCCTTATCAACTGGATCAACATGATTTCGTTGTATTACTAGGTAACTTAATTGAAAATGCCTTTGGATCATTTGAGCAAACTGAGGTAGAGAATAAAAGAATTGATATTAGTATTGAGCAGTCTGAAGATGTATGTGCAATATTAATTGAGGACAATGGATGTGGAATAAAAGAGGAGCATTTACCAAAAGTGTATGAGAAAGGATTTACTGTGAATAAGATTGGTGGAACAGGCTATGGACTTTTTCTAGTAAAGCAAATTGTTGAAAAGGGAAGAGGAGAGATTAACATTTCATCTTTTCAAGGTGAAGGAACTTCTTTTATCATTACTTTTCCAATGGAGATGGGGGCGGAATTGTATGAAATATAAAGAGGAAATCAAAGTACTATTGGTTGAAGACGATCCGATGGTTCAGGAAGTAAATAAAGAATTTATTAGAAGTGTAAAGGGGTTTCAAGTGGTGGCTGTTGCTAATAATGGCGAGGAGGGGATTAACATCGTTCAAAAAGTGAATCCAGATCTCGTTATTTTAGATATTTTTATGCCGAAAAAGGATGGTATTAAGGTATTACAGGAATTTAGAAAACTTGAGTTAGAAACAGATGTAATCGTTGTTTCTGCTGCAAAAGATAGGGAAACGATTAAACTTATGCTTCAAAATGGGGCAATGGATTATATTATTAAGCCTTTTAAGCTATACCGAATTCAACAAGCATTAGAAAAATATCGACGATATAGAATGAGTTTGAAGGAAACTGGGGCAATTTCGCAGGAACAGCTGGATTTATTATTATATTCTGGACGTTCTAAGAAAACAGCAAGTAATTTGCCAAAGGGATTAAACGAGTTTACATTGAATGAAATCGAAGAATATGTAAAAAAACAAGATGAACCTCGTTCTGCAGAGGAGGTAGCAAGTGCAATTGGAATAGCTAGAGTTACTGCTCGGCGCTACTTGGATTATTTAGAAAAAAGAGGTTTGATTCATTTAGCAGTTCAATATGGAGGGATTGGGAGACCAGTCAATCGTTATGTGTATCGTGATGTAGAAAAGTGAGACCAAAATGACCAAAATATTCGTTATGACCATAAACTTCTCACCTTTTATTGGAAACGCTATCATTATGTAAAACATAAGGATGGGAAAGTTTTTAAACGTGAAGAAGGGGAGGAGAGTTAAAGGTGAAACGACTATTTAAAAATTTAACATTTCAAGTATTAACAGCGATTGCACTCGGTGTATTAGTTGGGCTTATATGGCCAAGTGTTGGGAAAGAAATGAAGCCGATAGGCGATACGTTTATTAATGCTGTAAAAATGGTAATTGCGCCAATTATTTTCTTAACAATTGTACTTGGTATTGCCAAAATGGGAGATATGAAGAAGGTTGGTAAGGTTGGGGGAAAAGCTTTTATTTATTTTGAGGTTGTGACAACATTTGCACTTATTGTTGGATTAATCGTTGTAAATGTTATGAAGCCAGGTTCAGGTCTTAACTTTAATGAACTTGCAAAAGGAGACGTATCTAAATATACACAAGGCGGGGGACAGGGTATTAATTGGATTGATTTTATTACTCATATTGTTCCTTCGAATATGGTTGATGCGTTTGCTAAGGGTGATATTTTACAGGTATTATTCTTTTCGATTTTATTTGGTGTTGGGCTAGCTGCACTTGGAGAAAAGGGAAAATCGGTGATTGATTTCCTAGACAAGCTTTCACACGTATTTTTTAACATTATTGGCTATGTAATGAAGGCAGCACCAATTGGGGCATTTGGTGCTATGGCATATACAATCGGTCACTTTGGGCTAGCTTCGCTTGTGCCACTGGGGAAATTAATGATGTCAGTATATATAACGATGTTTCTATTCGTGTTTGTTGTCTTAAATATTATTTGTAAGATATATGGTTTTAGCTTATGGAATTATTTGAAATTTATTCGAGATGAAATATTAATTGTATTAGGAACAAGTTCTTCGGAATCTGTACTTCCTAGAATGATGAATAAGATGGAGCGATATGGCTGTTCAAAATCTGTTGTTGGCCTTGTTATTCCGACTGGTTATTCTTTTAACTTGGATGGTACGTCTATTTATTTATCCATGGCAGTTGTCTTTTTAGCACAAGTATTTGGTGTCGATTTAACAATTGGGCAGCAAATCACTATTATTTTAGTACTTATGTTAACGTCTAAAGGCGCTGCTGGTGTAACAGGAAGTGGATTTATTGTGTTAGCATCTACTTTAGCGGCACTAAAGGTTATTCCTTTAGAAGGATTGGCATTACTTCTTGGTGTCGATCGTTTTATGAGTGAGGGAAGAGCGATTGTAAACCTAATTGGGAATGGAATTGCTACAATCGTTGTTGCAAAAAGTGAAAATGAATTCGATGAAACAAGGCATGCAGAGGCAATTTCTGATATGAAAGTATTGAAGGAGACGAAGGAAGCTGTATAGGATAGGAAGGCAGACTTAATGATAAGTCTGCTTTTTATTTTGAAATATATTAATCCCGATTTGAGGGCGGATTCAAGTATAATGAAATAATGCATATGATATTTACACAATGGTGAAAAATACATAAAAGAATATACTATATAACAAAATGAGGTTAGTACATGAGTAAAAGAAGTTTTAAAGATTACCCATTAAGTAAGGAAATTGTAAGAGCACTTACTAGCTTGAAATATGAGCAACCAACAGAAGTTCAAGGGAAAGTCATCCCAGTTGCACTAGAAAAGAAAGATCTTGTTGTGAAATCACAAACGGGAAGCGGAAAGACAGCTTCTTTTGGTATCCCACTTTGTGAAATGGTCAAATGGGAAGAAAATAAGCCGCAAGCATTAATACTTACACCAACGAGGGAACTTGCTGTGCAAGTAAAAGAGGATATAACGAATATAGGAAGGTTTAAAAGGATTAAGGCAACAGCTGTTTATGGAAAATCACCTTTTGCACGTCAAAAATTAGAATTAAAGCAGAAAACACATATTGTTGTTGGAACTCCTGGACGTGTGTTAGATCATATTGAAAAGGGAACTTTTTCTTTAGAGCGTCTGAAATATTTAGTGATTGATGAGGCAGATGAGATGCTAAATATGGGATTTATCGATCAAGTAGAAGCAATCATTGATGAATTACCTATAAATCGAATGACAATGCTATTTTCTGCTACATTACCAGAAGACGTTGAAAATTTATCTCGTACATATATGAAGTCGCCAATTAACATTGAGATTAAAGCATCTGGTATTACGACAGATAAAATTGAACATAGTCTTTTGAATGTGAGAGAGGAAGAAAAGTTTTCACTTTTAAAAGATATAACTACAGTTGAAAATCCAGATAGCTGTATTATTTTCTGTCGTACACAAGAAAATGTAGACCATGTATTTAGACAGTTAAAACGCTCTGGATACCCTTGTGATAAGATTCATGGCGGCATGGTACAAGAAGATCGCTTTGCAGTAATGGATGATTTTAAAAGAGGGAAATTCCGTTATTTAGTTGCGACAGATGTAGCGGCGCGAGGAATTGATATTGAGAATATTACTCATGTTATTAATTATGATATTCCATTAGAAAAAGAAAGTTATGTACACCGGACAGGGAGAACAGGACGTGCTGGTAATAGTGGAAAAGCAATTACATTCGTAACGCCTTATGAAGATAGATTCTTGACTGAAATTGAAGAATATATTGGTTTTGAGATTCTACAAATAGATGTTCCATCAAAAGAGGATGTTACAAAAGGAAAGATAGCTTTTGAAGAAAAAATAAACGCTAAACCAATTATGAAAAAAGAGAAAAATGTAGGGTTAAATAAAGATATTATGAAGCTGTACTTTAACGGTGGGAAGAAAAAGAAGATTCGAGCGGTAGATTTTGTCGGTACAATTGCTAAAATCCCAGGTGTCACAGCAGATGATATAGGAATTATTACAATACAAGATAATGTTTCTTATGTTGATATATTAAATGGTAAAGGTCCTCTTGTCTTAAAAGTGATGAAGAATACGACGATAAAAGGTAAGCAGTTAAAAGTTCACGAGGCGATTAAGTAAATGGAACTACCCATCTAACAGGTGGGTAGTTTTTTTATGAAAAATAAGGAAATCATGTAAGAATATATTTATTACATTCGTATATATAAGTGAAGGGGGAGCGAATATGGATGATAGGGAATTAGTAGATGAAATAAAAAAACAAAATACAGAAGCATTGGATCAATTGATTCTTCAATATAGTAAGTTGATTTATGGAGTAATTGGAAGTGTATTAGGGGAGCGCCATGAAAGAGTAGAAATTGAAGAGTGTTATAACGATGTTCTCCTCATACTTTGGTATAAAATAGACAGCTTTCAAATTAAAAAAGGACAGCTTAAGAACTGGATTATTTCTATTGCAAAGTTTAAGGCGCTAGATTATAAAAGGAAACTTAAGCAAAAGCATATTGAACAAACAATAGAGCAACTGATTCTACAAGATGATGGAGATGTAGAAAAAGTATTACTCAAAGAAGAGGAAAAAGAGTTTGTTTTACAAGCAATTCATCAGCTAGATGATGTAGACCATAATATTTTTTATCGAAGGTATATTGCTGATGAGAGTATAGAGGATATTTCAAAAGGACTACATATGAGTACAAGTGCAGTGTATACAAGATTATCAAGGGGAAAGCAAAAATTAAAAAGAGTAATGGAGGGGTATTATGAATTGTGAAAACTATAGTATCGATCAAATTGTTTTCGAGCAGTGGGATGAACAAGAAATATCCCAATTTGAAGCAATAGGGGAGCGCCTTATTGGGAATTTGGAGAATAAGAAAAAAGATATTAGAAAACGAATTGCTAGAGAAAATTTTAAAGAGATAGAAGAAAAGGCAAATAATGAATTAGAAGAAAACGAATTTATCGAATTACAATTTCAAGCACAAGCTACAGGCGGCCATCATTTGGGCGCAATTATGTGTTCAGCAGACTATGCTGTAATGCCATTAGCGCTTATAGATGTAGGAAGTCGATTCGTCGTTTTTGGAACAAGACATAAAATTATGATTTATGAAGTAAAGGAGCTTTATCAAATTCAAAGGGCATATATTATTGATTATGATGATATCTTTAAATACTATTACAAAATAAGAAAAGACTATACGGTATTATGTTTTAAAGCTAAAAAGGACAAGTATAATCAATTAAGAGAGTGTTCGAGCTGGATGTTGTATGGGTATTTACAAGGAAGAATTAATATGGTTATTAATAACTCAGATAGAGATGTTATAGCTAAGTATTTTGATAGGGAGATCCATTCGAAAAGAGGCCATTAAAAAGGATTTACAAAGAAAGAAAATGAAATGTATGTGCATCGTCGTATATCTGAATTTTTAGATCGCTATCAGTAAAAACTCTATGAAGAAGAGCCATCGAAATAGATGGCTCTTTTTTATGTTTAAGAGTTCTTTAAATCATCAACTAATTTCTCTGCTAAGCGTCTATACATATTGCTCATTGTTACAAATGAGGTTAGCAGTAAGAATTTTTCCAACTCTTTATCTTCAAATGGAGTAGTAGCTTTTAACTCAGCCAATCGGTTATCTACGTCTTTTTTAAAGTTTTCAACATTTATTTTTGTGAGTTCAAGATAATCTTTATAGAGGGTGTCTAGTTCAAAAGTATCTTCGTTTATTATTTTCTCGTTGAGATTTGCCAAAGCACTTTTAATATCATTAATTGAGAGGGCGCCTTTTAATTGATAAATTAAACTAATTAAAATCATATGTTCTTTTGAGTATTTTTTATTTTTTATGGGGATGAACAATTTTCCTTTTGCGTAGTTATTAATCATCGTTTTTGTAAGCACTTTTTCATCTTCTGTTCGTGTTGTATTACCGTAGCTGTTTTCAAATAGTTGAACCACTTGATCTACATATAAATCCACATTAGGGATATCTTCAAGCGTAATGTTTTTTTCTAAATGTAATGTTTCGAGTAAGTTCTTTATGTTTTCCATATAAACCCTCACCTTTGTAGGAATAATGTACACTTTATCTTTTAATATGGTATTACGAAACAAATGAATTGTAAATGTTGACCTTTATATGTATTGTGTATATAATTACACGTAGTTATCAAAACTACATGTAATTATATGAGGAGTTGTTAATGTGAATGCTTATGTGAGGGAGCCGATTAATGCGTTTACCCATCTAGGGGGTGCCGTTTTATCATTTGTTGCTTTACTAGCTATGCTTGTAAAAGTCTCTGTAAAAATGCCATCTGTTTCTACAATTTCAGCGGTGATTCTATTTGGAGTAGGGATGATGATTCTTTACGCAGCTTCGACCGTGTATCACAGTGTTGTAGCAAGTGAACGTGTTATTTATTTCTTTAGAAAACTGGATCATTCTATGATTTTCATCTTAATTGCAGGCACATATGCACCTTTTTGTTTAATTACATTAGAAACTGCAAATGGTTTGTTATTATTCGTCTTAGTTTATGTAACCGCTGTGTGTGGTATCGTTTTTAAAATGTTTTGGTTTAATTGTCCAAGGTGGTTATCAACAGCAATTTATCTTATGATGGGATGGTTAATCGTTTTATTCTTTGCACCGCTATCGGAAAATCTAAGTATAGAGGGTATGTTGTTTTTAGTAATTGGTGGCGTTTTTTATACGATTGGTGGATTTATTTACGGAGCAAAACCAAAATGGCTAGAATTTAAATATATGGGGCATCATGAAATTTTTCATGTTTTTGTGCTATTAGGTAGTCTTGCCCACTTTATATGTGTATATTGTTATGTTATTTAGTTGAATTAATAAATTTTATTTATGTAAAGGTTACATATCGAGAGGTATGTGGCCTTTTTAGTAGGAAGGGTATGGGGGACGGCAAACTTAGAATCAACCGAAGATAAGGTGATGCTAAGTTTGCTCAATTAAGTGCGCGTTCATTACAGGATTTGATGAGGAATATATCCTTGATGAACTCGAACGAGTTGCTTATGATATACTTTATCACCTTCTTGAGCTGTAGATGAAGATGAGCTGCGTCCGAAGCAATTTGTAATAATATTGGAATGATCGAAGTGAGTGATACGAATTTCATAAAGATTAATTTTATCATCTAAATCTGCATATAAAACTGCTAAATTTCCACTATCCAAGTAGTATGGGAAAGTTACCACTTTATTTTCTCCAACTAGAATTGGTAGTTGTACTGGATTAGAATGGTTGGACCAATCTAATATCTCTACATTAATAGAATGTGCATAATTTCTATCCAAGTTTACAATATTTATTTGGATAGAAGCTGTTTGGGGTTCACGTGTTAATACACCTGTTGAGTGGACTACTTGTTTAGGCATATGATCTCCCCTTTCATAAAACATAAATTTTTAGCTTACGATATTTTATGATAGAGATGTTAGTTTGCTATAAGGAAAATGATTGATTCTACTTATTTCTAAAAGAAATGGGCGGAGAATAATATAGGTTTTTGAATTTTATTCCAGTGTCTTTGACATTTATTTTTAGAGGTAATGCTGTTATGATGATGTTATTGTTTTCAGAGTGTGTTATATGAAATGGATTTTATTTATTATTAGAAAGAAATATACTATTTTGAAAACGTTTTAATTATATGATACAGTGATTGCATTCCTTGGCTTTCTTTCTGTTCTAAGGTAGGAAGTCTGACTTATTTTTAGATAAAAAATGTTAGTACACATGAAATAATAGTTGTGCCTTGTGTATGCAATTTGAAATGGGTAGGACAATATCACTAGTAGGATTTTACGTTATAAGGAGGTTAAGGTGTGGAAAAATATGATTTTCACACGAATATATATGGGGTACGTTGGATTATTACTTTCAGGTGCGGTGTTGTTTTTAAATAGTCTCGTTATATTAGGAAAAGCAGAGGAAAAAAGTGCAGGGGTTTTTAATTTATTTGTAGGAGTGCTACAAATTGTAATTCCGTTTTATCTTATTATGATCTCTGATCAAAGTAATTGGACTGTGTATTCATATGCAGCCACTTTCTTATTTGGGTTGACTTATTTATATGTAGGTATCACATTTATTACAGGTATGAGTGGTAATGGGCTAGGATGGTTTTCCTTATGGGTAGCAATTGTTGCATTATTCTATATGGTTGTATCGTTTGTTCAATTTCAAGACATCGTTAATGCACTAACTTGGTTTATGTGGGCACTTCTTTGGTATTTATTTTTTGTATTAAACGTACAAAAAAAGAATATAAATCAATACCTTGGAAGAATAGCATTTGTACAATCTTGGGTAACACTTACGTTTCCGTCTCTTCTTTATTTTATGGGAGTATGGGGAACGCAACTTGTATATCAGGTATGGATTTATGTTTCAGTGCTTTCCATTTTATATTTTTGTTATTGCATTTTTAAATATCGAGTACAATAATTGTTTTACACTAAGAGGAGAATTTATACGGATTCTCTTCTTTTTTTATGTGGTAATAAATTTAAGTATAATCATTTATTCAGTCGCCATAGAAATGAAAATAACTGGGGAATGATGAATGTGAAAAAGATATTAGTATTAGGCGAAACAAGGATTTTTGGAAAAGATTAGTAGAAACCCTCTTGCGAGCTGGATATGATGTGACAATTGTAACGCGGGGACTTACGAAAGATTCATTTAATAGTGCTGTTAAATCTTCTAGAGGTGTAGCTTGATTTGGTTTGTTACTACACTTCTTTTTGCTTATACTGTAAAGTAATAGTGTCTTGTTGAAATAGAAGGAGATTGCTTATGAATAAAGTGAAAGAATTAATAGATGAGGCAAGGAAGTTTATTACGACTTGTTATGAAGAGTTAGGGAGAGAGTGGCAAATAGAAGAACGTCTCACTCAAATTGCATCGGAAGTAGAAGCGACAGGAACGTATGAGCATACTTTTGAGGAACTTGTCCATGGTGCACGTATGGCATGGAGAAATAGTAATCGATGTATTGGAAGATTGTTTTGGAATAAAATGCATATATTAGATGCCCGTGAAGTGAATGATGAGGAAGGTGTATATAATGCACTTATTCATCATATTCGATATGCAACGAATAACGGGAAAATTAAACCAACGATTACAATTTTTAAGCAGTATAATGGCGAACAAAATAATATTCGAATTTATAATCATCAGTTGATTCGTTATGCGGGATATGAAACAGAAATGGGAGTGATTGGTGATTCCCATTCAGTTCCATTTACTGCGTTTTGTCAGGAGCTGGGTTGGCATGGGGAAGATACAGGTTTTGATGTATTGCCACTCGTATTTTCTATTGATGGACGAGAACCTGTATATAGAGGAATTCCTAAAGAAGAGGTCAAAGAGGTTGAGATTGAGCATCCGGAATATCCATTTGCATCTTTAGGGGCAAAATGGTATGGAGTACCAATGATTTCAGATATGCGTCTAGAGATTGGAGGTATTTCTTATACCGCTGCTCCTTTTAATGGCTGGTATATGGGAACAGAAATTGGTGCACGTAATTTAGCAGATCATGATCGTTATAATTTACTACCTGCTGTTGCAGAAATGATGAACCTGGATACATCTAGAAACGGTACACTATGGAAAGATAAAGCGTTAGTAGAGTTAAATATAGCTGTTTTACATTCGTTCAAGAAACAGGGAGTAAGTATTGTTGATCACCATACAGCAGCGCAGCAATTTGCACAATTTGAAAAGCAAGAAGCTGCTTGTGGACGCGTTGTGACGGGAAACTGGGTCTGGCTCATTCCACCATTATCGCCGGCTACAACTCATATTTATCACAAACCTTATCCCAATGATATTCTAACTCCAAATTTTTTTCATAAATAATAAAAAAGCATTGAAATGAAGAATTTCAATGCTTTTTTGATTAGGTTTAGTCTAGTACTTTTCCTTTTGTCTCCGGTACACATACTAGCATTGTGATAAGCCCAATTGAATAAATGACATAATAATGAGCCCGAATGTTGTCATTGTTACTTTGTTATTTAAAAATAATTTGCAAAGTGGGAACTTTTTTATATGCTTCAGTGTTTCAAATTCAGCAACTGTTAAAGTGCCCTTTCGTTCCTTTTGGAGTAGTTCTTTCTTATATTCCGATTTCCTTCTCAACCTCACGGGGCTGTGTTAAAGGACTGTAATTATATTGCTTTAGTTTTAGTATTCTTGAGTTTTGTTGTCAGATAAATAATATGTGTTATTTTAAATGCCTTATATTATAAAATCACATGAAATATACGGTGTTCTCCTTGACGGTACCTTCACTATTTTCCGATAATAAAACTAACTAAACAAACAGAGGATGAATCACGGATGCTAGATTTAGTACTTATGATGATTGAGCGCGTTGGATTAATTGTTATATTGGGTTTTTTACTTTCACATATTAAAACATTTCGGCGCATTCTTCATAAACAGGATGGATATAAAGACAAGCTGATGCTTATTTGTATTTTTTCGTTATTTGCAATTCTAAGCAATTACACGGGAATTGAGATTGCAGGAAATACAATTATGAATGAAAATTGGCTGCAAGGTGTTTCTTCATCAAGTACGATTGCCAATACGCGTATTATGGGTGTTGGAATTAGTGGATTATTAGGTGGCCCGATTATCGGAATAGGCGTCGGATTTATTGCTGGTATTCATCGTTATATGCTTGGGGGAACGACAGCTCTTAGCTGTGCAATTTCATCTATTTTGGCAGGAATTATTACTGGCTATATTGGGTATATTTTCCGAAAGTATAATCGTGTCATTACACCTAAAATGTCAGCTATTTTAAGTGTTTTTATTGTTACTTTAGAAATGGTTATGATTTTGTTTATTGTAGAAGATGGTTTTAATGTTGTGAAAACGATCGCATTACCTATGATTCTTGTAAACAGTTTCGGTAGTTATATTTTACTTTCGATGGTACAAGCTATTTTGCGCCAAGAAGAAAATGCGAGAGCGTTGCAAACACATAAAGTACTACGTATCGCAGATAAGACCCTTCCTTATTTTCGGCAAGGCTTAACGGAGGAATCGTGTAAACATGTGGCACAAATTATCCATCGCTTTACAGGGACAGATGCGGTATCTTTAACCGATACTGAAAAAATATTAGCGCATATTGGGCTAGCATCCGATCATCATATTCCTTCTCATAGCCTAATTACAGGACTATCAAAAGAAGTGTTAAACACAGGGAAAATAATGAAAGCGAAATCGAGGGTGGCTATTAAGTGTCAGCATGAAGGTTGCCCATTACAAGCAGCGGTGGTTATTCCGTTAACGTCACATGGGAATACAATTGGGACATTAAAGCTGTATTTTAAAAACCCGAACCGATTAAGTCGTGTAGAAGAGGAATTAGCAGAAGGATTAGCAAAGATTTTCTCTACACAGCTTGAGTTAGGCGAGGCAGAACTACAAAGTAAATTACTTCAAGATGCAGAAATAAAGGCATTGCAAGCACAAATCAATCCGCACTTTTTATTTAATGCGATTAATACAGTATCAGCTTTATGCCGCACAGATGTAGAAAAGGCAAGGAAGCTGTTATTACAACTTAGCGTTTATTTTCGCTGTAATTTACAGGGAGCACGTCAGTTACTTATTCCATTAGAGCAAGAGCTGAATCATGTACATGCATATTTATCATTAGAACAAGCACGGTTCCCAAATAAATATGAGGTGAAAACGTATATTGAAGAAGGATTACAGACAGTTTTATTGCCACCATTTGTATTACAGTTATTAGTGGAAAATGCACTTCGTCACGCCTTTCCGAAAAAACAACCTATTTGTCAGGTAGAGATTTATGCTCATGCTAAAGGGAACATGGTTCACTTTAAAGTGAAAGATAATGGTCAGGGAATTGAACAAGAGCGCTTAGAGCAATTAGGAAGAGCTGTTGTACCATCAAAAAAAGGAACGGGAACAGCTTTATATAACATCAATGAGCGATTAATAGGGTTATTTGGGAAGGGAACAATACTTCATATTAAGAGTGAACTAGAAAAAGGAACAGAGATCTTCTTTGCAATTCCGATTCAAAGTGTAAGGGAGGAAGGAAGTAGTGTTAAAGGTATTAGTAGTAGATGATGAGATGTTAGCAAGAGATGAGTTGAAGTATCTATTACAACGAACAAAGGAAGTTGACGTAATTGAGGAAGCAGATTGTGTAGAAGATGCATTAGAACAGCTGATGGGTAGTAAACCGGATCTTGTTTTTTTAGATATTCAGCTTTCAGATGATAATGGATTTGAGATTGCAAATATATTAAAGAAAATGAAGAACCCGCCGGCCATTGTTTTTGCAACAGCGTATGATCAATATGCGCTGCAAGCATTCGAAGTGGATGCGTTAGACTATATTTTAAAACCATTTGATGAAGAGCGAATTGCACAGACGCTGAAAAAATATAAGAAACGAAAGCAAAGTGAAACAGAGAAAAAGCAAGACGTGAAGGTACCAGACGTAACTGCTGAGATGCATAAGCTTGCGTTGCCAATAGAGGAATCTATTGTACTTGTGAATATTGAAGACATCGTTTATGTAGGGCTCGTTGATGGGAAAGTAACTGTAAAGACGATTCGAGAAACATATGTAACACATGATACACTTGTTATTTTAGAAAAAAAATTACCACAAACAAGTTTTATGCGCGTTCATCGTAGTTTTATTGCGAATATCAATCATATTTCAGAAATACAGCCTTGGTTTAATTCCACTTATAATTTGATTATGAAAGATACTTCCAAAGTACCGGTAAGTCGGACATATGCAAAGGAACTCAAAAAGCTGCTTCGTATTTAAGAAGCAGTGATGGCAAGCATTGCTGTAACAGTAGTTGTTATTCCGATAGTTATGCCATTTATCGGTTAACGGAATATAATTTATAAAAAGTATAAAAGCGAGCTGTTAGTAGAACAGATTTCTATTGATAGCTCGCTTTTTGTGTTACAGTAATGGTAAGACCTATTTTTATACGAGAAAAAAAGAATTTTCCTTAAATCTTCATTAATACTTTATAGAATGCGTTCTGAAAAGGATGATTGTATTGTAAAATAGAAAGTAACAGGATTTATTACACGTTAACAGGCAGTAATATCTAGAGCTTAAATCTAGCGTCAGCAAAAAATTTAAGTAGAGAATAAGTTGCCTGGGAAAGCCCGATTTATGAGGGAGGATAATAGGGGGAAGATAGAGAAAACCCACTTTTTAAAGTTTCACTTTATAGGACAGGAGAGATCACTCGTCGATTATGCAAATGAAAAACCTGTTTCAAAGCAAAGGATTTCAGAGGTTACTTGTATTACTCTTACTAGCCCTTATGTTATACGGGCTAAAAAGTATGTTTAATTTAATTTTAATTACGTTCATTTTTACGTATTTAATGGATCGATTCCAAAAGTTTATTTCTCGGAAATTAAATAACTTTATGCCGATTAATCGGAAAATTATTATAGCATTCTTATATGTACTGTTAGTTGGTGGGATCTCCATTACATTATTTAAATATCTACCGGTATTAACGGTACAAATTTCACAATTGATCTACCAGTTCAATGTGTTCCTTAAAAATCCACCTGATAATGAGATTATAAAGGCTTCAATTAATGCTATTAACCATATGGAGCTTTCCAAATATGTGGGGCAAGGTGTAGATATTCTTTATAAGTCTATTGCCAATGTCGGGAAATTTGGTTTGCAATTTTTACTTTCACTCATTTTAAGTTTGTTCTTCTTACTTGAAAAAGCTCGTATTGTAGCTTTTACTGCGAAATTTAAAGAGAGTAGACTTGCAATTTTTTATAACGAAATTGAATATTTTGGAAAGAAGTTTGCTCGTTCATTTGGAAAAGTAATTGAAGCGCAATTTCTAATTGCAATTGTTAATTGTATCTTATCAGTGATTGCGTTATGGATTTTAGGATTTCCACAATTACTCGGATTAGCGCTAATGATTTTCTTACTTGGTTTAATTCCGGTAGCTGGTGTAATCATTTCGCTCGTTCCACTTTGTATGATTGCTTATAATATTGGTAGCATTACTTATGTAGTGTATATTTTAATAATTGTTGGTGTTATTCATGCACTTGAAAGTTATGTCTTAAATCCTAAATTTATGTCGCAAAAAACTAATTTACCGATTTTCTATACATTTATGGTATTAATTTTCTCAGAACACTTTTTAGGTGTATGGGGACTGATTATCGGTATCCCAATCTTTATGTTTTTATTAGATGTGTTGGATGTAACGAGTGATGAAAAAGAAATGGATCTTGCTGAATAATAAAGTAGAAAAAGCATCGGGCGCCGATGCTTTTTCTTTCATATTGTCTATCTTTATATGCCATACTGTAGAAAGAATAAAGTGAAACTTTAATCAGTGGGGATTTTCTTCATCCCCCACTGATTATTAGTTGAACCAATCAGACTTTTACGGGCAGTTGATCAGCCACCTACCTTCCTTATTTCTATCTGAACCTTGAGGTGGGGGCTTACTGCCCGTTAAGGCGGAATAAATAGTGAGGTGATGCAAATTGACTATAAATAAAAAAGTAGAGCTTGCTACATTTGCTGGAGGGTGTTTCTGGTGTATGGTTTCACCATTTGAAGAGATGGAAGGAATCATTAAGGTTGTTTCAGGTTATACGGGCGGGCATAAAGAGAATCCAACATATAAAGAAGTATGCTCAGAAACGACAGGGCACTATGAAGCGGTACAAATTACATTCGATGCAAATAAAATGCCATATGAAAAATTACTAGACATATATTGGAGACAGATTGATCCAACAGATGTTGGCGGTCAATTTCATGATCGCGGACATTCTTATGAAACTGTAATTTTTTATCATAGTGAGAAGCAACGTGAACAAGCAGAAGATTCAAAAACGGCACTTGCTGAGAGCGGTCGTTTTTCTAAACCAATTGTTACAAAAATTCTTCCGGCTACTACGTTCTTCTCAGCTGAAGAGTATCATCAAGATTATCACAAGAAGAATGCTTTCCGTTATGAATTATACCGTCAAGGATCAGGTCGGGATGCTTTTATTAAAAAACATTGGCCAAAAGATAATGCGCACTTAAAAGAACGATTAACAGATATGCAATTTTATGTAACGCAAGAAAATGGTACAGAACCGCCTTTTCAAAATGAATATTGGGATCATAAAGAGGAAGGCATTTATGTAGATATTGTTTCCGGTGAACCACTATTTACTTCTTTAGATAAATTTGATAGCGGATGCGGATGGCCAAGTTTTACAAAGCCGGTTATGTCAGCTAGTGTAAAAGAGAAACTGGATGTTAGTCACAATATGACGCGTACGGAAGTAAGAAGTAAGGAAGGAGATTCTCATCTTGGTCATGTATTCCCAGATGGACCAGGTCCAAATGGTCTCCGTTATTGTATTAATTCAGCGGCAATTCGCTTTATTTCGAAAGAGGAATTAGAAAAAGAAGGCTATGGAGATTTTCTCATTTTGTTTGGAAATAAAAAATAACCTCGCTGCGCGCGAGGTTATTTTTTTATTCTACAGTTTTCTTTTTAAATTTGCTGAGTACTTCATACACAATTGGAACGATAAGGAGTGTTAATAATGTTGAACTTGTTAATCCACCAATTACCGTTACTCCAAGGCCTTTAGAAATTAATCCACTGCCCTCAAATCCTAGTGCAAGTGGGATAAGAGCGCCAATTGTTGCGATTGCAGTCATTAGAATTGGACGTAAGCGTGTTGCGCCAGCTTCTAATAATGCTTCGCGCGTTGATAGGCCTTCGCGCTCTTTATGAATAACACGGTCGATAAGCACGATAGCATTCGTTACAACGATACCGATTAACATAAGGGCACCAATCATCGCTGATACGCTTAATGTCTCACCAGAGATTAAGAGTGCAACAAGGGCACCGATAATTGTAAATGGTAGCGAGAATAGAATTGCGAGTGGTGCAAGGGCACCGCCAAATGTAACGACAAGGACGAAGTATACAATGGCAATCGCAGCTAACATCGCTAAACCAAGTTGCTGGAATGATTCTTGGATATCCTTTGTAACGCCGCCCATGGTAACATCTACACCAGAGGGAAGATCCATTTTATCGACTTCTTTCTGAATGGCAGCAGATGCTTTTGAAACGTCATCGGATGTTAATTTTGCACTTACTTCAGCATAAACACGTCCATCGCGATGTTTTACTGTATTGGAAGTTTCACCTTCTTTTACAGTCATAACATCTTTAACGGCTACTTCGTTGCCAAGTGGTGTTGTAATTTTGCGGTCTGTTAAATCATTAATTGTTTCATAATCATGTTTTTCTGCTTCTACATAAACGTTAATATCTTTACCATCTTTTTTAATTGTTGTAAGAATAGGGCGATCATGTTGATTAGAAAGTCCCATTCCAATTTGGGCAGCGGTTAGCCCCATTTTACTTAGTTTTTCTTGATCTGCGACTAATGTGTATTCTGCGTATGTTTTTGCAATACTAGAGTCGACATCTTTCAAGTCTTTTTCTTTCTTCATGATACTTTGAATATCTTTAACGACAGGTTTGATGTCTTCTGAACTATCTCCGTATACGTATAGCTTAATTTCATTGCTACCGCCACTAGTCCCGAAGTCTTGGCTTTTCCATTCACCTTTTCCTGTCATCTTTTTCAAGTCTTTAATGACTTGTTCTTTCTCTTTTTCAAAGTTCTTCGTGTCATTATCATACTGGACGAAGAACATAGCTTGATTTGTTTTACCAGGACTCATTGGGTTTTCTCCGCCTAATGAGAATTGAATTGTTTTTACATCCTTTTTATCTTGGAAGTGTTTTTCAGCTTTTGTTGCTATCTTTTCAACGTCTTCTAATGTTTGTCCTGGTTCAGGATTATACGTTGCAATAATCATTTTTTCTTCTTCAGATGGTAAGAAACTTACACCGATAATTGGTACAAGTGCAAGGCTACCTACTAATAAAAGAACAGCGATGCTAGATGTAATGATTTTATGGTTTAATGCCCAACCAAGCACACGTTTATAGCCTTTTGCTAATTTGCTTGGTTTTTCTTCATGATGTGCTTGTTTTTCTTTCATGCTTTCCTTTTTAAATAAGGAATGAGCTAACATCGGCACAATTGTAATCGCTACAAGTAATGAAGCTAACAAGGCAAACACAATTGTTAAAGCGAATGGTAGGAACATTTCACCGATCATACCTTTTACAAGTCCAAGTGGTAAGAAGACAGCAATTGTTACAATTGTTGAAGACATAATTGGAACAAACATCTCTTTTGTTGCTTCACGAATTAAGTCTTTTCCTCGTAATTTCTCCTCTGATAGGGACATACGTCGGTAAATATTTTCAATAACAACGATTGAATCATCGACAACGCGTCCAATGGCAACGGTCATTGCTCCAAGCGTCATCATATTAAGTGTAATATCCAGCTGTTTTAGTACTAAAATAGCCATTAATAAAGAAAGTGGTATAGAAATGACAGAAATCAATGTTGTTCGGATGTTTCGTAAGAACAACATAATAATGACAATAGCAAAGATGGCACCAAAGATTGCTTTGCTCAGCATTGTATCAACTGATTTCTCAATCGGTGCACCTTGGTCAAATGTTGAGATAATTTCTAAGTCTTTATATTTTTTTTCAAAGTCTTTTACTTTGTCTTTTACGGCATTTACGACATCAACTGTATTTGCATCAGCTGCTTTGACAATTTGAATGCTGATGGCTTCCTTACCATTTGTACGCGAAATAGATTCGGCTTTTCCGACTTCCTTAATATCAGCAATTTCTTCTAATGCAACAGTAGGGATCCCATTAGCTGCAGCTGGATTCATCTGTGGTGCTTGAGATCTAGCCCCTGGATTACCCTGACCACTTGCCGCTGAAGGGACGGCAGGAATCTTCATTTCTTTTAAAGCTTTAATTGTTGTAATATTACCATCTACAACAACGGATTTCTCCGTATCTTTAAATGTATAGAGTCCAAGTGGTAGAGATACATCAGAGCCTTTAATGATATTCTTAACAGTATCTTCACTTAACCCTAATTCTTTCATTTTATCTGTTTTAAAGACAAGTTGTACTTCATTTACTTGTTGTCCCGAAGTTTGAACAGATGCAACGCCATCAAGTCCTTTTAATCCTGGAACAATATTTTTTTCAACCTTTTCAGTTAAGGAAGCTAAAGATTCATCTTTACTTGCTACGCTTAATGAAATAACAGGAAAGGCATTAAAGTTTACTCGGGAAACTTTTGGATCTTGCACGCCTTCTGGTAATTTTATATTCGCAAGTGCTTCTTTAATTTCGGTTTCAGCTTTCTCCATATTCTTATCAAAGTCATATTCTACTTGAATAGAAGAGGCATTTTGATAAGAGGAAGAACTGACAACATTGACGCCGCTTAAATTCTGCAGTTGCTGTTCCATCGGTTTTGATACCTTATCGGCTACTTCCGCTGGTGTAGCACCAGGATAAACCGTTGTTACTGTTACAACAGGTGTTGTAATGTCAGGGATTGTTTCTAGTTTCATATTAAGTCCAGAATAAATCCCTGTCACGGTAACGAGAATGGTTAATAGCCAAACTGCGAACTTGTTTTTTAACGAAAAGTTAATAATTTTGTTCATGTTTGCACTCCTTTTTATAATTAACATTGACCAACTGGTCAGTCTAATACATAATATAACTGACTGCGCGGTCAGTAGTCAATAGAAAAGCATGGTATGGTAAAATGAAAAAAATTGTAATGTTATGATAGAATTTTATAATGTGGGTATAAGCGTTTTTGAATAAATAGGAGAGAGAAAAAATGAAAGAAAAAGAACGTTTAATTATCGAAATGGCAATAAAGTTATTTGCAACTAAGGGTATGAATGCAACGTCAGTGCAAGAAATCGTAACAGCGTGTGGAATATCGAAGGGAGCATTTTATTTATACTTCAAATCAAAAGATGAATTGTTATTAGCGACAATTCAATATTATTATGACAAAATCTACAACAAGACGATGGCTATTGATGAAGAATCTTTGCTACCACGTGAAAAGTTTGAAAAGCAATTGTATTGCCAGTTTAATGATGTCCAAGAACATAAGGAATTTCTTATTATACTTGCGAGAGAAAATGCAATCCCGTTTAATAAAGAAGTAGAAGCTTTTATGATGAAAATGAAGTTAGAGTCGCATGCCTTTTATCGAAATAGCTTATTATCTATTTATGGTGAAAAGGTTATTCCATATGTATTAGACCTTGTGTTTATGGTAGAGGGGATATGCCGAAGTTATTTAGAATTAATTATTTTTAATGTAGCTGAAATTGATATACCTCACGTCTCTACATTTATTTTAAAGAGAATAGATGATCTTGTAGAGGGGCTTGTATATTCTGAGGACATACCCGTTTTGCAGGAAGAGCAAATGAACCAATTATTTGGTAGTTCAGAGCTTATTAAAGAGCAAGCAAAGGAACATTTTTTACAGGAAATTATTATGTTTAAACGCACATTGGCAGATCAGTTAGAAAATGATGAATTGTTAGTTACACTAGATGTTTTGGAAGCCGAAATGAGGTTGCCAAATCCAAGAATACCAGTGATTCAAGGAATGCTAGCGAACTTGAAATCATATGCTAATTTCAAAGATTTTCGATTGAGGTTAGCAGGGTATTATCATATAAAAATCACATGAAATGGATAAATCCATCCATAGTAATAAAAAGGTGAACCACTGTGGTTCACCTTTTTATTAATTACTAGCTTGCGCCCATTCTTCTACGTTCCAAACTTTCGTTATCCAATCTTGGTAAAAGTCTGGTTCGTGGCATACAAGAAGGATTGTTCCTTTGTATGCTTTCATTGCTTTTTTCAATTCTTCTTTCGCTGTAACATCAAGGTGGTTTGTCGGCTCATCAAATAATAACCAGTTACTTTCTTCACCCATTAATTTACATAAACGAACTTTGGCTTGTTCTCCACCACTTAATTGGTTTAGTGGACGAGTAATATGTTCATTTTTTAAACCACATTTCGCTAACATAGCACGAATTTGATGTTGGTCTAAACTTGGAAATGTATTCCATACGGCGTCAATAGGCGTTATGTTATCAGCTTTTACTTCCTGTTCGAAGTAGGCTGGTGTTAAGAAGTCACCAAGGCTTGTTTTCCCACTTAATGGATTAATTTTACCTAAGATTGTTTTTAGTAATGTTGATTTACCAACACCATTACATCCAACAATTGCAATTTTCTCACCACGTTCAATTGTCATTGTTAATTTTGGTAATAACGGATGTGTGTAACCAATTTCTACGTTCTCTCCTTCAAAGACAAAGCGGCTGCTTGCACGAGATTCTTTGAAAGAGAACTCTGGTTTAATCGCTGTTTCTGGGCGATCAATACGCTCCATACGATCAAGCTGTTTTTGACGGCTTTTTGCGCGGCCTGTCGTAGAATAACGAGCTTTGTTTTTCGCAATGAAATCTTCTTGCTTTTTGATGAATTCTTGTTGTTTTTGATAAGCGTTTAAATGTTGATTTTTATTGATTTCTGCAAGCTCTAAAAACTTCTCATACGTCGCTGTATAACGCGTCATTTTTGAGAATTCTAGATGGAAAATAACATCAACACATTTGTTCATAAATTCCGTATCATGAGAAATTAAAAGGAACGCATGTGGATATTCTTTTAAATAATTTGTTAACCATTGAATGTGTTCAACGTCTAAATAGTTAGTCGGCTCATCCAGTAATAATACTTCTGGCTGCTCAAGTAAAAGTTTTGCAAGCAATACCTTTGTACGTTGTCCACCACTTAGTGCAGAAACATCACGATCTAAACCAATTGCATCAATTCCAAGGCCTCGTGCTGCTTCTTCGATTTTAATATCTAGTAAATAAAAACCGCCTGCTTCAAGTGCATCTTGAATTTCTGCCATTTGATCAAGAAGTTCTTCTAATTCTTCTGGTGTAGCTGTCCCCATTTTTTCTGTAACGATATTGAGTTCTTTTTCTTTCTCAAATAAAGGTAGGAATGCATCTGTTAAAACATCACGAATTGTTCTGCCAGGTGTTAAGATTGTATGCTGGTCTAAATATCCGTAATCTGTACCAGGTGTCCACTCTACGCGTCCTTGGTCATGGATAAGTTGTCCAGTAATAATATTCATAAATGTTGATTTACCAACGCCATTTGCGCCAACTAATCCAACATGTTCACCTGCTAATAAACGCATTGATACGTCTTTAAATAGTGTGCGATCACCAAATGTATGACCTAAATTTTCAACTGTTAATAAGCTCATATTGTCCCCCGTCCATTTCAAAATAGTATCTTGAATCATGATACTAAATTCTTGTATATAATGCTATCCTTTCGAAATGTATATTTTTACAAGAATAGGGTTGCATATTTTTAAAAAAGGAATATAATGTAATTGAACAGTGGTTAATTAAAGTGTGAGGTATAAAAAATGTCACCAAGAAGAGCGGTTAAACAAGAGTTAACAAGAGAAATGATTATAAATGCAGCGAGAGATTTATTTATAAAACAAGGGTATCAGCATACTTCAATGCGTAAGATTGCGGGAGAACTAGGGTATAGCCATGGTTCAATTTATTATCATTTTAAAAATAAAGCAGAACTTTTTTATGCGATGGTTGAGCAAGATTTTCAATTATTGGATCAAAAATTGGATGAAACGATTGCTCAAAATTTACAGAGAGAAGAGCAATTAAAAGCCGTTTTATTGGGTTTTATTGAATTTGGTCTACGAAATCAAAGTCATTATGAAATTATGTTTTTGATTAAAGATGAAGAATTAAAAGAATGTCTAGCAAATGAGCCAAATGCCAGTTATAACAAGTTTGCTAATGTTGTATCTTCCTTATGTAATGAGAAGGTAAGTATAATGACTATATGGTCTGTTTTTTTATCATTACATGGGTTTGTTTCACATTATTGTAGAAATGTTCAAACGTTTGAAGATGTACGAAATTTGGCTAATGCACATGTGGACTTCATTGTAAAATCGCTTCTTATGTAAGTGATTTTCTTTTTAACATTAATTGAACAGTGGTTAATTAAAAGGAGGATATGATGATGAAAAAGGCGCTAGTATTGGGGGCATCTGGAGCAATGGGGTATGCAATTACAAAGGAGTTATGTAGGAGAGGGATTGATGTAGTTGCTTTTGCGAGAAATAAGGAGAAACTAGAAAAGTTATTTTACGATGAGGAAAGAGTACACATAATAGCGGGAGATGTATTTAAGCGAGCAAATATAATGGAAGCTGCAAAAGGTGTAAATGTTATATTTCATGCTGTAAATATTCCATATTCAGACTGGGAGACCAAACAACCGGAGTTACTAAAGAATATATTAGAAACAACGAAATATTACGGTGCTAAATTAGCGATGGTAGATAACATTTATGGGTATGGAAGGCAGGGGCGAGAGAAGGTAACGGAAGAGGATGAAAAGAATCCACATACAAAGAAGGGGAAAATTCGTTTGCAACTTGAATTGATGGCGAAACAGGCTGGGGTACCAGTACTTATTGCTCATTTTCCAGATTTTTATGGCCCGAATGCGGAAAGTACACTTGTTCATCATACACTACAAGGTGTTCTTAAAAATAAAATATCTAGCTTTGTTGGGGATAAAGGGATTGCAAGGGAATATATTTATACGCCAGATGGAGCTAATGCTATTGTTGAACTAGCATTATGTGATGATGCATACGGACAAAACTGGAATATACCAGGATGTGGCGTAATTACAGGAGAAGAGATGATTGGGTATATAAGAGAATTAACTGGATACACAAAGCCTATAATGACTGTAAAAAAACGTATGATTAGAATGCTTGGCCTATTTGATAAACAAATGAAGGAGTTTGTAGAAATGCTGTATTTGATAGAAGAGCCAGTTATATTGAGTGGAGAAAAATATGAGAACTATATTGGTAAAATACCAATGACACCTTATTGCGATGGATTAAAGGAGACTATTTCGTTTTTGAAGAGGGAAACTAGATAAAAAAAAGAAGAGTAAACTGTTCTAATATTGAACGGCGCTCTTCTTTTTTTCTATTTAAAATATCCTCGAACGATTCCTTTTAAGCGATTTGCATGGAATTTACGTTTATCGTTTGAAATGTTTTGTGTTATACGGAATGCAGCAGCTGCAACTGCACGTAAAAAGTAAGGGAAGCCATAATGTAAACGAATAACTCTCCCGAAACCGCCGGCATAGGAAATGGCTCTTTTTAATGATTGCTCATTAATCACTTCTTCTTTTACGGGATGGTATACGAATAAGTCTTTTCTAAATAGTCCGGTATATCCATTTTTCATACCGCGCAGTACGAAGTCGGTTTCTTCACCAGCTCCATAAATTGTTCCAGATCCAACACCTAAGTCTTCATCAAATGTACCAACATCTTGTACAAATTGTTTCGTAAAGAATAGTGCAAAAGAAGGACCTATGAATCCATATTTATTATTTAACATAATATTTGTTTTTGGAGCATGTATTAATGATCCGGTTTTTTCAACATTTGTAGTGTTTGTCGAGACAAACTGAATATTTTTATTAGCATCAAATGTTTCGAGTATACTTTCTAACACGTTTGTTTCATAAACACAGTCATCATCTGGAAAAGCAATAATATCGCCATCAGTCACTTTTAACCCTGTATTACGGGCACGAGATAATCCTTTAATAGGCGTGTAAATATAATTGATTGCGAACTTTTCCTTATAATCTTCAAAGAGATCAGAAATTGGTGTATCGTTTTGGTCAACTACAATGAGCTCGAAGTTTTTATAAGTTTGTTTTTCTAACGATTTTAGTAAGTCAAGAATATCATCACGTCTGCCACAAGTGGCCATGATTAAAGAGAATTTCAATTATAACAGCTCCTTCAAGAAGGTTCATTTGTTCATATGAAGAAAAATAGTTTGTTTTCTTATTTCATCTACATTAAGCTCTTTTAAATCTTGTCTTCATTTTGTTTAATAGCATATAGAGAATTTCATCTTTCACTATGAATAGGATAAGTGCATAAGCTAATGCACATCCTAATATTGTAATGATAACTTGTAGAATTTGTTCCGAAATTACCGTATCAACTAAGAACGCTATTGGTAAAAATGTCAGTGAATAGAACATGTATTTTAGTTTCTGTATATCGAACAATGTGTAATTGACTTTTAATTTCTTTTTCACATAAATATACTCAAGTGTAATTAACAAACAGTTAGCGATTGTTGTTGTGAAAATTGCTGTTGCTGGTGTGAGTACGTGGAAATATATAAGTGCGATATTGGATGCAAGGTTTATGAACCCGCAAATGAATAAAAAGCGCACTAAAATGCTTTCTTTCTTTTTTACGTAAATAATTTGGTTTGATAAAATTGATTCGATCCCTACTGAAATCATATAAAATGCAAAAATAATTAATGTGTTACCAGCTCCAGCATATTCCTTTCCACCGTAAATGACAACAGCTTCATGAGCAATAAGCATTAATCCAATTGCTGCAGGAAATAGCGTAATAAAATATACTTTTGAAATTTTATTTAGTAGCGATTCATATGCTTCTTCAGTTGCGTTTCCTGACAAATAAGAAAGTCTTGGAATTGTAACTTGTACAACACTTAACATAAGTGTATTAATAATGGTCATAATTTGAAAGGCCATTACATAGAAAGCCACTTCAGCTTTTCCAGCATATTCTCCTAAAACAAAGCGGTCTAGTTGTGTGTATAGAATATTAGCATTTGAAAAAATGACAACTAAAAATAAAGGCTTTAAATGTGGAATAATTGTTAAATTGGAAAAATCAAACTTAACTTGGCGCTTCACATATATAAAACTAATAGTATGGTTTAAAAATGTTGATAGAACTAATAAACCGGCAAATTGCTTATAGTCATCTGCTCCATGAATAAAAATAAAAAGAAGCACAACATAAATCAAACGAACAACAACGGTTTTCTTCGTAATGAAATCATAATTTTCATGTGCTTCATTAAACCATTCTACATAAAATAAATTTGAGATAAAGTTGAATCCGAAAATGAGAAGTACAGGGAATAAATCCTGGTTCCCGTATCCAATATAACTAAATAATAAAAAGGCTGTTAAAGCCAGGATACTGGTTGTAAAGTTAATCACATATAGACTCGTGAACAATTGTGAAACTTTCTTCTTATCGTTTTTCACTAAACTGATTTCACGTAGTCCATATTGATATACACCAAATACAGCAAAAATGAAAAAGTAATTAAAAATAGTTTCAGAGAAATTAACGGTTCCCATAGAATCGACTCCGAGCGTTCGATATGCGTATGGACCAACTAAAATGGGAAGTATGATATTAAAGGTATTGAGCAATATTTTATAGAAAATATTTGAGACAAGTGACTTTTGCATGATTTCACCTTTCTACATACATGAAAGTTACGTCAGTATCTTTCATAATAAATTATATTAGTTATTAAAATAGATTCCTTTTGCATGTTCTATTGGAAGTAATTCAATGTTGGAAGCAGAGTTAGAAGAATCCCAATTTGCATTTTTAATCATATAATTTGGACCATAGTTGTCTATTAAATATTCTTCATAATTACTAGGAACAGTAAACGTTTCACCTTTGAACGGAATTGTTCTCATGCCTGTAAATGTAGAGATGGCTTTTTTTGTTTTCCAACCAGTTGAAATACGAGTGGTTCCTGAATTTCCAAACTTTACATTTTTACCACCTTCAAAGAAATAACACCATATTTTATGGCTTTCTTCTTTAAAGTAATAGAAGATATCAATGTATACGCCGTTATAGACATATGTTTCCTCTACGGTCTTGTCGTCGATTACAAATGCTCTTTCTTTTATAAAACCTCTTTTTTTCATTTGATCCTCAATAGCTTGTTTCATTTGTTCATCTACGTAAAAAGTTCCAACATCAATATCATCGTCGTGTCCAATAAAGTCTTTTTCACGTACAGCACCTAGTAAAGTCCCATAATCTAACCAAAATGTATGCCCTGCCGATTTAAATGCTTCTTGCATTAGAATGAGTGATTTTAATCCATGCTGCTCCATGTTTGCTCTTCTAATACGAAGTGTTTTATTCTGAGAATAATTTTGAATAACAGGGATTGATTTTACTTTTCTATAAAGTGAATGATTTTTAATACATTGTATAAGTTTCAAGAAATGTCCCCCATATTGAATAAATTAATATTGGTAATTCATAACGTCGGATATAAGTGTACCGCACATAAACTTTGTAAATCAACTATTGGCTAGGAAGATATATGATGTAGATTAGGGAGAATTATATGTTTTTTTGTAAGACAGAACGTTTATAGATATAGTTAAAAAAAATAGCGAATATAGTGGAACTATATTCGCTAAGAGAGTCATGGTCTTTTGGGAAGAAGTTTTATACATTCCAAGGTTTATTCAATGTTAATACGGCAGCCATTTCCTTACTTTTTAAACGATTATTTTTTCTGTTTTGTGCACGTTCTTTGCCTGTTTTATATAACCAATGTTCTTCTTCTGTTTCTGGTAGCACTTGAGGAACAGAAGAGGGTTTTTCATTTTCTAGTGCTACGAATGTGATGAAGCAAGTTGCAGCAATACGACGCTCTCCTTCTAATAAATTTTCTGCAACGACTTTCACAAACACTTCCATAGAGGATTTTCCAGTATAGCAAACGAATGCCTCATAACAAACGGAATCCGTTTGATGGATTGGAGTTAAAAAGTCAACAGAATCAATGGAAGCTGTTACGCAATGTTTTCTGCTATGTCTTGCTGCTGCAATAGATGCAATGCTATCAATTTCTGCTAATAATTTTCCGCCAAATAAGGTGTGATGATTGTTTAAATCATTTGGGAAAACACGCGTTGTTTTAATTGCTTTTGATTCTCTCATAAATTTCTTATCCATATAATCTACTCCTATTTACGTTTTCAATCAGAGTGGTACGCTCATTTCCTGTATAAAAAAGATTGATCTCTTCTATTGAATACTATTTGTTATTTAGACAATCGATATTCGATAAGAAGTTGATCTTATTAAAATAGAATAATGTTGCATTTCTATGCGGGTAACTGAAAGAAAATTTGTTTTGTATAGATTGTAGTGTAAAAGAGGTTTCGCTTACATTGCAAGTAAAAAAAAGAGTGTGCTATTTTTGTCATATATAGTGAAATTTTAATCAGTGAGGATTTTTTCATTCTCAATTGATTATGAATCCTTTTCAATTGGGTTTTTAAGGACAGTTTATCTCTCATTTAATCCCTCTATTTCCATTTAAATTTTAGGGAGGGGGTATTACTGCCCGCGAATAGAGAGATAAATTTTCTAACTGTCATGTGTCTATTCGTGATAGAATCGTTGTGTTATAAATGGAAATAGAGGTGCAATATACATATGAATCACATACAAACAGGATTTAGTAAAATGATTATTGGAACTATGCTTGCCTTTTTTGCTTATTCTTGCTGGAACGCTTTTGAGGGGAGCAAGCAATTATTAGGAGGAAGTGCCACGAGCGTAACGATTGTACTATCCATTTTCGTTATACTCTTTTTACTTCTCGCTTCTATTTTGCAATATCGATTTACGGATAAACAGTTTCTCATTTTTCTAATGAGTATGACAGTACTCGTTAGACTTGGGGCAGTTCTCTTTTTGGATACCCCAGTTATAGGTGATGTGAGAGCCATGTATGAGACTGCAAAACAAGTTGCGCTAGGAAGCAGTAATATAACGGTGATTAGTCAATTACCTTTCATTATATATGAGTCAATATTGATTCGTGTGTTTGGCGATGCTACATTTGTTTTACGATTATGTAATATTTTATATTGCATGGGTACGGCGTTTTTCATTTATCGAATTGCTACCATTTTATTTCAAGAGGAATGTGGTCGGATTGCTGCATTATTTTACGCGTTATATTTGCCTAATATTCTCTCTTGCTCATTGTTAACAGGAGAATCACTCTCTGTATTTTTATTTTACTGTGCGAGTTATATATTACTACATAAAGGATTGAGTCATTCTTACATATGGGTGTGTGCTGCGGTATTATTTGCTTTTAGTAATATAATTAATCCAGTAGGAGTATTTATACTTATTTTAGTACTTACGTATATTTTACTAGTAGAAATATTCCAAAGTGCAGATAAACAAAATATATTGTTAAAGGCAATAGGGATTTTAGTTGTATTTTATGCGACACATTTTAGTGTGAATTATGGGATTCAAGCAATGGGAATAAAACAGTATACGATTTCTAACAATGCATATGTGCAATCGGTTTTAATTGGGGAACAGCACAATAAACAAGAAACGGTTCAAACGCAAAGTTGGAAAGAACGTATGGATCAAACATTAAAGGCGTTTGAAACAGAAAGGTTAGCTTCTCTTAAGTTAAACATAGATCAACTATCATCAGAAGGAATGAATGGAGCACTGTTAAAGGGTGAAAATCTTCTCTTTATGGTTGTAACTTTATTTATGATAATTGCACTTTTACATTTCCTTATTCAAAAACAAAAGAGCGAAGGCTATATGTTATTCCTATTACTTATAACAGGATACATTGGAATGAAACTTTTGAATAAGGATATTGTATACGGTAGTTTAATCATACCGAGCATTTTTATTTTACAAAGTTTAGGTGTTTATATGCTGTCTTTCTATTGTCAAAAGCTATTTTTCAAAAAATAAAGCCATTCGTAACAGGATGGTTTTATCCTATATCTTCCGGGAGCATACTGAGGTATATATGAAAAGAAAACTCATCATAAAAATGGTGAGTTTTTTTATTTAGGCAATGAGTATAAAATAAAGAGAATTCGCTTTGAATTCTCTTAATGACTTTTATTAGCATTTGCCTTTGAATGTGTTTTAAAGAAAACTGGAAAATGTACATTATATATAACAGTGACTACACGTATGGTGAACGTTACTAGTAAACAAATATAAAAGGCTAATACGTGTGCACCCATTTCATGCGTAATAAGAAAACTAATTGCACCCAAAATAGAAGCAATGGCATAAATTTCTTTACGGAATACGTAGGGAATATCTTGAGCGCAAATATCACGCAAAATTCCTCCGCCAATACCTGTAATAACACCCATTGAAACAACTAAAAATGAAGCATCAACGTGATGCGACATTGCTGCGTTTGCACCAATAGCAGTAAAAACGCCTAAACCGACAGCATCTGAAAGCATAATTACAACTTGAAGTTTGTTAATACGTTCAAAAAACATACAAGTAAAAAGAGCAGCTAATACGCTGACAAAAAAGTAAATTGGTTGTACAAATGCAACGGGAGGGAGGTTACCAATCATAACATCACGAATAATTCCGCCACCGAGTGCAGTAGCTACAGCTAAACAAAGGACACCAAATAAATCTAAATCTTTCTTTAAACCCACTAATGTACCAGAAATGGCAGCGGCAACAATGCCAAGAAACGTAAATATTTCGATTAATAACATAGCTCTAATTCCTTCCCTTTAAAGATGTTCCAGAGCAAAATATACACTAAAGTTTTAGAAATAACAATTACTTTTCGTTACATGTAGAAAAAAAGAAAAAATGGGGAAAGAAAGCGTTTGAAGATACGAAATATCTGACATATAAGAAGGGGATTTATTATCTTTTCTCTATATAAATTGAAAGAGCTTAACTCAAAAATTATGTTATAATGAATATTTGAGATGAGTTAGAGTTTCATTGTAAATTGTATAAAGTGAGATAAGGTAATGATAGTTATTTATGGGGGTTTGAGATGGTAAAAAATAATAGTTTAAGTAATAAATTTGAAAACTTTTTATTGATTTTCATTATGTTACAGCCGATTTTAGACTTACTCACATCATTCTGTATTATGGTTTTAAAAATTGATACAACAATTGGAGTTATTACGCGTTTATTTGTAATGGCTCTTGGTGGAATCTATATTTTGCTGCAAGCAAAAGAAAAAGGAAATCGTAAATATATCATATATTTAATAGTAGTCGGGATTGTTTGTGCGGCAGGTTTTGTAAATAATAAATTCGTTAAAAGTCCTATCATGTTGGGAGAAGAAATTAAATTTATAGCAAAATCTTTATACCCAATCATTATGCTGACTTGTTACATCTTTGTATTTAAATCATTAAAAAATAAAGTAAATACATATTCAAAAATGCGTAATTATATCGTATATTCAACATTAATTATAAATGCCATCATGGTTATTTCGATTGCGACAGGAACGGATTATAATAGTTATACGTCTATAAAAACCGGTTCACGTGGTTGGTTCTATGCAGGAAATGAATTAGGTTCCATTTTAGCAGTGATATGTCCAATTGTTTTTCTATATTCAATTGAAAAAACAACAAGTATAGCAAAGAGTTATTTTTGGATTCCTTCTCTTTTAATGATTTTTTCATTATTTGCTATTGGTACAAAGGTAGGATTTGGAGCCATTGTTGGTACAATGATTGTTGCTGTGTTTATGTGTTATGTTCAAGCATTTTTACAGCGTAAAGATAGAAAAAAGAAAGCATATTTACTGAACGGTATCATTGCAACGGTTGTTTTTGCTGGAGTAGTGGCGTATACACCGTTTTCTCCATTCCTCAAAAATATAGGATTTCATTTCCAATTTCTTGAGAATAAACAAGAGATGAAAGAGGCAGAGGAAAAGAAAGAAGATAAACCACAACATAAACCTCCTGTGACACAAGAGGAAAAAGAAGTAAAGAAACAAGAGGAAACACAAGCGCTTATTTTCAGCGGACGTGAGCTGTTTGAGAAAGTGTATAAAGATTACTATGCAGAAGCTCCAACATCTCAAAAATTATTGGGTATGGGATATTCTGGGAATTTCAAAGAGGATCCGAAGCTAATTGAAAGAGATTTCCATGATTGGTTCTATGCATTTGGAATTATCGGTTTTGCTTTGCTTTTAATTCCATTTTTATACTTTGGTATAAAGATTCTCCTCATACTAATAACTAGGTTTAGAGAGGTATTTACAGTAAAATACGGATTATTAGCAACCTCGCTAGCATTAGGTTTAGGTATTGCGTTTATAGCAGGTCATGTATTAACTGCTCCTGGAGTAAGTATTTATTTTGCTGTAATTTTTGCATATTTAATTGTGGATTTAGAAATTGAATGATAGAAAAATAAAAGCTAGCGCCACGTTAGCTTTTATTTTTTGCTATAGTAAACGATAAGAGAACATAAAGATGGAGGAGGAAAGAGATGAAAGTGTTGCATATGAATGCTGGAGCAGAAGAAGGTGGCGGGAAAACTCACATTATTTCACTTTTGTCACAATTTCCAAAAGATGAAGTTGAACTAGCTGTATTTGAAGAAGGTGCGATCGCTAGAGAAGCAAGAGAGCTCGGAATTAAGGTCCATGTTTTTTCCCAATCATCTCGTTATGACATATCGATTCTTTCCAAAATACGTACGTTTATTAATGAAGGATACTTTGATATTGTACATACACATGGTGCACGCGCAAACTTTTATCTATCTCTTCTAAAAAGGAAAATACGTGCAAAATGGGTTACAACGGTTCATAGTGATCCAACCCTTGATTTTATGAAGCGTGGATTAAAAGGTTGGGTTTTTACAAAATTAAATTTACATTCTTATAAGAAAGTGGATTTGTTTTTTGCGATTACAGAACGTTTTAAGAAAAATACTGTAGCACTCGGGGTGCCAGAAGATAAAATTTGTACTGTTTATAACGGGATTGAGTATGATGGTATCCCAGCGAAACCTTATAATTTGAAAGATAAATTTGGTATACAAGAAGAGTCATTTATAGCTATTCAAGTGGCTCGTCTTCACCCTGTAAAGGGACATAATATTTTATTTGATGCCTTGCAAAAAATAACGATCCCAAATATAAAAGTGTTGTTAGTTGGCGATGGTCCAATTGAAGCAGAGTTGAAAGAGGTAGTAAGGAAGAAAAATTTAGAAGATAAAGTACTATTTTTAGGACATCGTTCGGATGTAAAAGAATTATATGCATCCGCTCATATAAATTTATTAACTTCTTATAGTGAAAGTTTCCCACTTGTACTATTAGAAGCCGCAAATCAGCGTTTAACGTCTATTGCAACAAATGTTGGTGATATGGAACAGTTGATTGTTAATCCTACATATGGATGGATTGTACCGACTGGTGACACACATGCATTAGTAAGTGCACTAGAGGAAGGATATAAGAAATGGGAGAATGGTGAATTAGCATCGATGGGTGAACGCTTGTATGAGCATGCTTCTTCGCGTTTCTCATTACGAAATCTATATGAAGATACTCATAAAGCATATAAAAAACTTTTATTGAAATAGAGAGGATTATCATTATGGCAGTGCAAACAGTTGATATTTTAGGTGTCCCTTTTTCTACGATGACAATGGAAGAGACAATTCAATATATCATGAAGCAGTTAGAGGCGGAACGAACTCATACATTCCAAGTTGTAACAGCAAATCCGGAAATCGTAATGTGTGCGAAAAAAGACCCAAGTTTTTATCAAACACTTTTGAAAACAGATTTAATTACACCAGATGGTATCGGTGTTGTAAAAGCAAGTGGTATGCTAGGAACACCATTAAAAGAGCGAGTAGCAGGTTTTGATTTAATGAGTGATTTATTTGAAGCGTTGTCGAAAGAAAATAAACCTGTATCGGTTTTCTTACTTGGGGCAAAACCACATGTTGTGAAAGGTGCTGCTGATCATTTAACAAAAACATATTCAGCTGTATCTATTGTGGGGACTCAAGATGGATACTTTAAACAAGAAGAGGAAGAAGATATTATTTCTCGTATTCAAGAAGCAAAGCCTGATATTTTACTTGTAGCACTCGGATTCCCAAGACAAGAAAATTTTATTCAAAATAATAAGCATCGTTTGCAAGCAAAGGTAGCTGTTGGTGTAGGTGGTAGTTTAGACGTTTGGGCAGGGGAAGTAAAACGTGCGCCAAAATGGATTCAAGCCATTCATCTCGAATGGTTTTACCGGCTATGTAGCAATCCGACGCGTTGGCGTCGTCAGCTTGTATTAGCTGAATTTCTAAAAGAAGTAATGCGTTCGAAAAAGTAGCGAAATATCGCTGCTTTTTTGTTTGTAAAAATTTATCCCGCTATTTGCGGGTAGTAATACTCTCACCTCAAAATTGAGCGAAAGCATTGTCCAGTTCCAGTGGCTAGAATGTTCGGTGGCTTCGCTTCTTCCTGCGAGGTAAAAAAAGACCTCTACGTCAGAAACTCCATCCCCCTCACATTCTGGACGAGCAACTTCCACTTTATACAGTATTTTTCGCTAATAAAGCCATCGTCTTATGGGAATTTTAAAATAAAACTTTACAGTAAGTGTAGAAATAAAAGTATTTTACTTATACAATACACATGTGTAAAATGATGTGTAAAGACACCTGTGTAAGGAGGGTTTTTAGTGGGGGATATAAAAGAAATTTCAAAGCGCAAGCTTCTTGGAATAGCGGGTCTTGGTTGGCTATTTGATGCAATGGATGTCGGCATGCTTTCATTTGTCATCGTTGCATTGCAAAAAGAATGGGGATTAAGTAGCCAAGAAATGGGGTGGATTGGAAGTGTAAATTCTATCGGAATGGCAGTTGGAGCGCTTTTATTTGGAATATTAGCAGATAAGATGGGGCGTAAGTCCGTTTTTATTATGACATTATTATTATTTTCTATCTGTAGTGGCTTAACAGCATTAACAACAACATTAGCTATGTTTCTTATATTGCGTTTTTTAATCGGCATGGGACTTGGCGGAGAATTACCGGTTGCTTCGACACTTGTATCTGAAAGCGTCGAGGCGCATGAGCGTGGGAAAATTGTTGTGTTATTAGAAAGTTTTTGGGCTGGTGGCTGGTTAATTGCAGCTCTTATTTCTTATTTTGTAATTCCCAAGTATGGCTGGCAAGTAGCGATGGTATTAAGTGCAGTTCCAGCTTTTTATGCACTATATTTACGATGGAATTTACCAGATTCACCAAGGTTTGAGAGAGTCGAGAAACAACAATCTGTTATTACAAATATAAAAGCAGTTTGGTCTGGAGAATATCGAAAAGCAACAATTATGCTATGGATCTTATGGTTCTGTGTTGTCTTTTCTTATTATGGCATGTTTCTTTGGTTACCAAGTGTAATGGTATTAAAAGGATTTAGTTTAATAAAAAGTTTCCAGTACGTATTAATTATGACATTAGCGCAGCTGCCAGGATATTTTACTGCTGCATGGTTTATTGAACGACTTGGCCGTAAGTTTGTATTAGTTACGTATTTAATTGGTACAGCATGTAGTGCTTACGTCTTTGGAGTAGCTGAATCGCTTACGATATTGCTGGTGGCAGGAATGCTATTGTCCTTCTTTAATTTAGGAGCATGGGGAGCGTTATATGCATATACACCTGAGCAGTATCCGACAGTAATTCGCGGTACTGGGGCAGGTATGGCTGCCGCATTTGGTCGTATTGGCGGTATTCTCGGTCCGCTATTAGTAGGTTACCTTGTTGCCTCGCAAGCTTCTCTTTCTTTAATCTTTACAATCTTTTGCAGCTCCATTTTAATAGGGGTGCTTGCAGTGGTTGTGCTTGGACAGGAAACAAAGCAACAAGAATTAGTATAATAAAGGAAGGAAGTCCAAATGACTTCCTTCTTTTATTATTATTGAGAAAAAGAGTAGCATATTAAATAGAAAATATAGCTAGAAAAAGGGATTATTTCTTACTAAAGCGAATGTATACAACAAGACTTATGGACAAAACAATTAGGTGGTTGGGCAGATGAGGATTTTACTTATTATGGAAGATTCAGAATGTAGAAATCAATTAATTGAGACATTTACAGAAAATATGAGAAATGTAGAATGCTTTGAAGCAGGAACAGGAATGGAATCTTTACAGATAGCAAAAAAACATACTCCTGATTTCGTTTTTTTAGATACAAAGTTAAAAGATGGCACAGGATTTGAATTCTCTAGCTTATTACAACAGCTAAGTTGTAGTGCAAAATTTATTTTTGTAGGTAGGGATATAGAAGAGGCGATAACAGCTTTTCGACTCCAAGCATTTTATTACTTAATAAGACCTTTTCGTGAGGAAGATTTACAGTTTCTTTTGCATAGAATAGAGCAAGAAAAGGGAAAGAAAATAAAAAGCCATTTGCGCAAACTTCCGATTGAAAGTCATGAGGGAATTACATATATTTTTCCAGAGGATATTATATATGTAAGTAAGAATAAGGAGAATAAAACAGTTTCGATTTATACAACAAATAATCAGTATATTTCAACGTATACACTTCAAGAACTAGAAAATAAATTAACAGCATATGATTTTTTGCGTGTTCATAAAAGTTATTTAATAAATGTTATGTATGTTCAAGAACTAAAGCCTTATTATAATGGAACCTATAATCTTTATTTGGAAAGGTATGATGAGCAGGCAATTCCCGTTAGTCGAAACTATGTAAAACGACTGCGAAATAAAATTGAACTATGACAAGTTGTAAGTGAATTTCAACATGTTAACATAAGAATCCTTCATAATAAGGAAGATTTAAATTAAATATTCAGAAAATTTAGTACAATTTCCACTAAGAAGTAGTATAGGGGGGATTGTATGTGAAGGCGCTTAAGTCAATTTTACTTTGGGGTGTAATCGCAGCTTTAGGAGCAACCGGATTTGGTGTAATTGCCTTATCACAAGGTGAAACGATTAATGCTGTATGGCTATTAGTGGCAGCTGTTTCTGTATATGCCGTTGCTTATCGTTTCTATAGTAGATTTATTGCTAGGAAAGTATTTGAATTAGATAATAATCGGCGAACACCTGCTGAGACGCTAAATGATGGAAAGGATTATGTCCCAACAAATAAATGGGTATTATTTGGGCATCACTTTGCGGCAATTGCTGGAGCGGGTCCACTAGTAGGACCTATTTTAGCAGCTCAGATGGGATACCTGCCAGGAACAATTTGGATTATTGTTGGGGTTGTAATTGCTGGGGCAGTACAAGATTTTGTTATTTTATTTGCTTCAATGAGACGTAATGGAAAATCATTAGGTGAAATGATTAAAGATGAGATCGGTCCTGTAACAGGATTGATTGCGATGATTGGTATTTTAGGTATCATGATCATTTTATTAGCAGTCTTAGCTCTAGTAGTTGTGAAAGCGCTTGTTGGTAGTCCTTGGGGAATGTTTACGATCGCAGCGACAATTCCAATCGCTATTTTAATGGGTGTTTATATGCGTTACATTCGCCCAGGACGCATTGGAGAAGGATCGGTTATCGGTATTATTTTACTCCTTTTAGCTCTTGTGGGAGGGCAGTATGTAGCTGAGAATCCTACCCTTGCAAGCATGTTTACTTTTAGTGGTGAAACAATTGCAATTATGCTTATTGTATACGGTTTTATTGCGTCGGCATTACCAGTGTGGATGCTTCTTGCTCCACGTGATTATTTAAGTACATTTTTAAAGATCGGTACGATTGTTGGGCTAGCAATTGGTATTTTAATCGTAGCGCCAAACCTACAAATGCCGGCTGTGTCTAAGTTTATTGATGGAACAGGTCCTGTGTTTTCTGGGAACCTATTTCCGTTTTTATTTATTACAATTGCTTGCGGGGCAGTATCAGGATTCCATGCTTTAGTTTCCTCTGGTACTACTCCGAAAATGATTGAAAGAGAAGGTCATGCTCAGCCAATTGGCTACGGAGCGATGTTAATGGAATCGTTCGTTGCAGCGATGGCAATGATTGCAGCTTGTGTATTAACACCAGGAACATACTTTGCAATTAACAGTCCAGCAGCTCTTATCGGGGCAGATGTATCGCAAGCAGCTCAAGTTATTTCTTCTTGGGGATTTGCGATTACACCAAACGACTTAAAGGACCTGGCTGTAAATGTTGGTGAACAAACAATTTTATCTCGCACAGGAGGAGCACCAACATTAGCAATTGGAATGGCCTACATCTTTTCACAAGTAATCGGTGGAACTGCGATGATGGCGTTCTGGTATCATTTTGCTATTTTATTTGAAGCACTATTTATTCTAACTACAATTGATGCTGGTACACGTGTAGGACGATTTATGATTCAAGATATTTTAGGACACATATATAAACCATTTGCGAAAACGGATTCTACACTAGCTAATGTTATTGCAACAACGCTATGCGTGTTAGGGTGGGGGTATTTCTTGTACCAAGGTGTAGTTGATCCACTCGGTGGGATTAATACACTATGGCCACTCTTTGGAATTGCGAATCAAATGTTAGCGGGTATTGCGTTATTACTCGGAACAACGATATTGTTCAAAATGGGGAAAAAGGCGTATGTTTGGGTTACACTTATTCCAACTGTCGGCCTGCTGATTGTGACGATGACAGCCGGCTACCAAAAATTATTCCATGATAACCCGAAAATTGGATTTTTATCCCATGCAAAAGTGTTTCAAAATGCCTTAGATGAAGGGAAAATACTAGCACCGGCCAAAAATGTGGGACAAATGAAGCAAATTATTTTCAATGATTATATCGATGCTGCACTTTGTGGAATTTTCATGTTAGTTGTAATAGCGGTCCTTATTTCAGCTATTCGTATATGGATTAAGGTGCTGCAAAATAAAGCAACACCATTAAAAGAAGCACCCTATATTCCAAGAGATGAAAGTGAGTCGAGAAATTATGCTTAAAAAATTGGGGAAGGTGTGGAGAACAAGAAAGCAATTTATTAGTTTGCTTGTTGGAGTACCAAGTTATGAAACGTACGTTACTCATATGAAACAGCACCATCCAGAAGAAACGATTCTATGTCGAAAACAGTTCTTTGCAGAGGCGCAAGAAGCTAGATTCAATGCGAAAGGTGGAAAAATATCAAGGTGTTGCTGAAAAAAAAGAGCGATTCGTCGCTCTTTTTTTACTTTGTTGTTGTTTCACGTGGAACAACAGGATTTTAAGTTTGTAGTTTTTAATAGTATGGAAATGTTAGAAATAAGCTAAGTTCAGTATCATAAAAAAACGGGCTATCTATAGATAGCCTGTTTTTTTATTTCTTATACAAGTTCTTTTCCAGTTGTAAATTTACGATATGCACCATGATGTGTTGGCCCGATGTATTCGTTTAATTTGAAAGAGTGACGAATCGCTGCTGTGATGAATTCTTTTGCGATTATTACAGCATCTTTTACAGATTTACCTTTTGCAAGTTCTGCCGTAATTGCTGCAGAGTATGTACAACCTGCACCGTGTGTATTTGTTGTATTAACTTTCTCTGATTCTAAAAGATCGAATGTTTCTCCATCATATAATACATCGATTGCAGTTTCCGTACCTAGTTTGCTACCACCTTTAATTAGTACATATTTTGTACCTAAAGCATGGATTTTTTTTGCGGCTTCTTTCATGTCCTCAAGGGAATTAATTTTCACACCACTTAGTTGATATGCTTCAAATAAATTTGGTGTCACAACTAATGCTTTTGGAACAAGTACATCGCGTAAGCAGTCATTTGTTTCAGGATGCAATGCTTCATCTGCCCCTTTGCAAACCATCACTGGATCTACTACTACATTTTGTAGATTATGCTTTTCAATTGTTTCAGCAACCATTTCAATGATTTCAACAGATCCAAGCATACCAGTTTTTAAAGCATCAACACCAACGCCTTCAATTGTTGTTTCTAATTGTGGTTTTAGTGTAGAAGCAGGGATAGGGAACACGTTATGTGCCCAACCGTTATGTGGGTCCATCGTTACAATTGTTGTAAGAGATGTCATTCCGTATACACCAAGTTCTTGGAACGTTTTTAAATCTGCTTGTATGCCAGCGCCACCGCTTGTGTCAGAACCAGCGATTGTAAGTGCTTTGTTTAATGTCATTGAGAAAGCCCCCTTAGGTGATATAATGAAAACTACATTTTTATCCATTATATCAATGTTATGAATAAGTACAAAGTGAAAAAGTAGTTAGCTTGGTTGAAAAGATAATGAATTTGTTACAATAAGAAATGAAAATATCGTATATAGGAGACAATTTATGTTTCAAGGGAATCGTATAAGCGAATTAGCTATATTAAAAGAAATTGCAGAAACGTTAAATACATCTAATGATACATATCACATGTTGCAAGCGGTATTAGAAAAATTATTGCATGTAACAGGATTAACAACAGGATGGATTTTTCTGGTCGATGAAAATGGTAGATATACGAAATTAATTGATTATCATTTACCAGCAGCGCTCGCGTTTCAAAATAAACGACCGATGTGTGAAGGAGAATGCTGGTGTCTGCGTCGCTTTGTAGAAGGGAAATTAGAGCGAGCAGTTAATATTATTGAATGTAAGAGAATTAATAATGCAATTGAACATAATTGGGGCGATACAGAAGGAATTCTTCATCATGCAACAGTTCCCCTAAAAGCTGGCGGTGAAGAATTCGGTGTGCTAAATGTAGCAAGCCCAGGAAAAACACATTTTTCTGAAGAAGAACTTATGCTGCTGCAATCGGTTGCTTTGCAAATTGGAACAGCTTTAAAACGGACAAAATTATATGAAAGTGAAAAAAGACGTGCTCATTATTATGTGAAATTAGAACGTTTCATTCAAGAGCTAAGAAAAATCCATAAGTTAAATACATTACCAGAAGAAGTTGTAAAACAAGTGGAGGATGTATTTCAGTGGGAGAAAGTTGCGTTTTTTATAAAGGAAGAAAAGAACTTATCTATGCGAGCTTGTTATAAGAAATATGTAATGGAAAGAGATAGGGAGTTAGAGAGTACTGCAAAAGAAGCGATAGAAAAAAATCAGCCTGTTTTGTTGAAAAGACGGTCTAATGGCTCTATCATTGTTGCTCTAATACAAATTCGAGATCAAGTGTTTGGTGTTTTATGCGTGAGTTCGAAGCATGGAGGATTTGATGAGAATACCGTAGATATCGTGCAAGCGTTAACGAATCATATTTCATTAATGATTGAAAATTTACGGTTAAATGAACAGCGACGTGAACTTGCTCGGATGGAAGAACGAAACCGTTTGGCACGGGATCTGCATGATTCAGTTTCACAAAAGTTATTTTCATTAACGTTTATGACGAAGGGGACAGAAGCTGTTTTAAAGGGACAAAATGAAACGGTAGATCAATCTCTTCATGAGATAAGGGAATTAGCACAAGGTGCTTTAAAAGAAATGCGAGCACTTATTTGGCAACTTCGTCCAGCAGGATTAGAAAAAGGGTTGCTACCCGCTTTAAAGCAATATGGAGAGAACTTAGGGCTGAGCATTCGTGAGCAAGTTAAAGGTGTGCGTGAGTTACCACGTGTAGTGGAAGAAACATTATGGCGAATTGGACAAGAGGCTTTAAATAATGTGAGTAAACATGCGGGGGTAACAGAGGCGACAATTTATTTGAAAGTAACAGAGAAAGAAGTGTCCTTAGAGGTAGTTGATTATGGCCTCGGTTTTATAGAAAAAGATATAAAAGAGAAGAAATCGCTCGGTATGACAACAATGCGTGAACGCACAGAGTTAATTGGCGGATGGATTATGATTGTAAGTGAGAAAAAGCGAACAAGTATAAAAGTTATCGTACCATTATAATGCGATGTGAAAATGAGGGGAACTTGTGAAGATAAGAGTATTATTAGTTGACGATCATACAGTTGTTTTAAAAGGATTAGCCTTTTTTTTAAGCACACAAGAAGATCTTGAATTGGTTGGAGAGGCAAATAATGGGAAAGAAGCTTTGGTGAAGGTTCAAGAAGTGCGGCCAGATATAGTTTTGATGGACCTGTATATGCCAGAGATGGATGGGATCGAAGCGACAGCATGCATCAAAAAGGAATATCCAAATGTGAAAGTGCTCGTATTAACTAGTTTTTCTGATCAAGCGCATGTTTTGCCGGCTTTAAAAGCTGGGGCAAGCGGATATATTCTAAAAGATGTTGAGCCTGATCAACTTGTCGAAGCGATTCGTAGCGCATATAAAGGAAATATTCAGCTTCACCCTGATATAGCAAGCGCGCTTCTGTCTCAAACTTTGCCGCAAGAAGAGAAACAGGAGTCATCAAATATTCATGTAGATGTACTAACAGCAAGGGAAAATGAAGTGTTGCAGCTCTTGGCAAAAGGGATGAGTAATAAGGAAATTGCATCCGTGTTAGTGATTACAGAAAAAACAGTAAAAGCTCATGTAAGTAGTATTTTAGGCAAATTAAATTTATCTGATCGTACACAAGCAGCTTTATATGCAGTGAAAAGTGGGATCGTATAAGACAAAAGTCTTAGGACTTAGTTCGCCTTTAGGAGGCGGACTTTTTTTATGAAAAGATACGTCTATGTGAGGAAGAAATTGTTAGGATGAGAGGATAAAATGTATTTGTAAACAACAATAATTACAAGGGATCATCCCTTTTTAGCGAGTAGATAATAAACAACGTAAGAGTAAGCAATAGGAGGAGAAAAAGGCATGACAACAGTTTTATTTGTAAAAGCTAACAACCGTCCAGCAGACCAAGCAGTTAGCGTAAAATTATATGAAGCGTTTTTAGCAAGTTATAAAGAAGCACATCCAAATGATACAGTGGTAGAACTTGATTTATACAATGAAGAATTACCATATGTAGGAGTAGATATGATTAACGGTACATTTAAAACAAGTAGAGGATTTGATTTAACAGCAGAAGAAGCAAAAGCAGTAGCTGTTGCTGATAAATATTTAGATCAATTTCTTGCAGCTGATAAAGTAGTATTTGGTTTCCCGTTATGGAACTTAACAATTCCAGCTGTACTGCACACATATATCGATTACTTAAACCGTGCTGGTAAAACATTTAAATATACACCAGAAGGACCAGTAGGCCTTATTGGAGATAAGAAAATTGCGCTATTAAACGCACGCGGTGGTGTATATTCTGAAGGACCAGCAGCAGAAGTAGAAATGGCTGTTAAATATGTAGCAAGCATGATGGGATTCTTCGGTGCAAAAGATATGGAGACAGTTATTGTTGAAGGTCATAACCAATTCCCAGATAAAGCGGAAGAGATTATTGCAGAAGGCCTTGAGAAAGCTGTTAAAGTAGCAAGCACATTCTAATTAATACAATAATCGTCGCTCAATATGCAGTATCAGTACCTTTATGGTGTTGGTGCTGCTTTTTTGTTTTTTAATAAATAGTCTAGCAGAAGAACTTACGGGGTTTCGTTCTGTTATTGCCGAGTGAGTTCATCTGCTAACTTTTGTAATTGCTCTTTGTCCTGTATGAAATACATTCTCCCTTCTTTTTTTAACCAATTTTGCTGACAAAACTGCTTTAATACAAATAAAAGATGGCGATAACTAACGTTTAAGTATTCAGAGGCTTCTGTATGCTTTTCAAGGTAACAATTATTTTGCTCGGTTAACAGAATGAACGCCGCTAATCGGTTTTCTAAAGCGTAGTTATGACTTTTTGCATATTGTTCAGTTCGAGTAATTGTTTTTTCTCCAATGAATTTGCACAACTGCTGTAAAAAATGGGCGTCTTGTAATAAGAGATGGCGACAATCTTTCAGGGGAAGAGCTAAACAGATACATGGTTCCATGGCTTCGATCCCTTTTGTTAACGTCTCTACTTCAATTAATCCTAATTCTCCCATGATTGATGGCGCTTTTACAAAATTAATTAAGGAAATCCTTCCATTCTGATGGCTCATATATATTTTTACTTTTCCGGAAATTAAGTAATAGAGATAGGGAAACTCCTCTCCTTCATTACAAATGGTTTCTTTCTTTTGAAACGAATGAATTTCTATATACGGCAAAATGTCAAACGAAAAGAATGTTTGAAAATTGAATTGCTTTACATAATTATGAATCTCATATGAATCTTTTTTGATTTTCATTTTCTCACCTCTCATTTAGTATGAGATATCTCCTATTCTTTTTACAAGCGGGAGTGATACGATTTATTTAATGACAAAAGAAACAGCGTGTTTTTATAGAAGAAAGGAAGAGAAGCAACATGAAGAAATATCAAACATTACTATTTGATGTCGACGATACATTATTAGATTTTAAAGCAGCTGAAAGAAAAGCATTACATTTGCTTTTTGAGGAACAAAAAATCCCTTTAACTAATGAAATTGAGGCACATTATAAAAAAATAAACCAAGGTCTGTGGGAATCCTTTGAAGAAGGGAAAATAGCCCGAGATGAGGTAGTGAATACGCGATTTTCAATTTTATTCAGGGAATATGGCCAAGAAGTCGATGGACCATTGTTTGAAAAGAATTATCGTAGTTATTTAGAAGAAGGGAATCAGCTCATTCATGGGGCTTTTGAATTAATACAAGGTTTCCAAAGCGAATACGATTTATATATTGTTACAAACGGTGTTTCCAAAACGCAAGACAAGCGCCTACGTAATTCAGGATTACATTCATTCTTTAAGGGTATTTTTGTTTCAGAAGATACTGGTTACCAAAAACCAATGAAGGAATACTTCGATTATGTTTTTGCACGAATTTCTAATTTTTCTGTAGAGAAAGGATTAATTATCGGGGATTCTTTAAGTGCAGATATTAAGGGTGGGCAGCTAGCTGGATTAGACACATGTTGGTTTAATCCTGAAAAGAAGTTAAACGATAGCGGGATAGTTCCAACTTATGAAATTCAAACTTTTGATGAGCTGTATGGGATTTTAAAATGTTAGTTTTTTTGAGGTCTTAAATATTATTTTGTAATAGTCCATTTGTAGTGGCAATTTTATTTGTAAAAGTAAACATTCTTTACTCAAAAGGCAGTACCAACACTTTTATTGTGATGGTACTGCCTTTTATTTGTTCATTTTACTATTCGATATTTGCACCAGCTTCCTGTTTCTTCTCACTATGGTTAGGAAGTGGAAAAACATTACCAATCATTGCAGCTCCAATCATTGGTAACAATAAATTAATTGGGAAGAACATAAGTAATAATAATGTAATAGCGATTGGCTTTCGTATTGCATAGCTTGAAATGGCTGTCGTTATAATAGCTACAGAAGCAACTGGATCTAACGGTATGACAGTAGCTACAGCATATCCAATACTTGCACCAGCAAATATAATCGGAAAAATATGTCCACCACGCCAACCTGTATTTAAACAAACTGCCGTTATACATAATTTTAAAATTCCTGAAAGAAACAGGATCCAAAATGATAACTCTGTCCATTCAGTTACTAATTCTTTTAATTGGTGTTCTCCTGAAAACAGTGTATACGGAAGTAAAGTGCCTGAAATTCCTAGAAGAATACCGCCTATAATCGCTAATGTTAGTTTATACTTTTGAAAAGGATGTACTATTTTTTCTAATATATGTTCTATTTTGAAATAAAAATAGCCTGCACCGGCACCTATACAAATAAGGGGAAGAAAGGCCACCCATTCGCGGAGTGTAAAAGATCCTTCTCCAAAATTAACAATAAAAGATCCTCGATTATCAAACTGACTAAGCAATAAATATACAGAAAAACCAGCAAAAGTAGTAGCGAGATATACAATAGTCTTTTTCTCTTTAAAAGTTTCAGCAAGTTGTGTATCCTCATGTTCGCTTGGAGCTAAATAACCGAATAGCGGTGCATTAAAAATAACACTTAAGGCAGCACCAATCCCAATTTCCGTTAGTTCGTGCATTCCTTTTAAAGTAAATTTAAAGCGATCACCAACCCATGTACAAAGTCCACCTATAATCCCAACAAGTGCTGCTTCTGGTCCTAAGCTTGCGCCAAATACTAAAACAATAATGGCTGTTAACGTAGCTTTATGTACAAATTGGTACTCAATTCTACCTGTCTTTTTATATTCACCCATTACTTCTGGCATTAAACGTGGGTATGTGCCGAAGTACTTCTGTGACAGTCCAACAAGAACACCGCCGATTATTGTTACACAAAGTGTGTAATAAGGTGGTAATCCCAATTCCTTAGGTAAATATCCCCAAATAAACTGAATTCCAGCATTTGTGACAACTAAAAATAACCAGACTGTAGCACCAACGATAGCACCTAGAAACATACCGTACACGATGAGTAAATAGTGCAGATTTCTCCTAATAGTCAATTGTTATGCCTCCTCTATTTATACATTATTATGAAAAGTTAGAGATTCTGATACGAAGATAATTAAGTAATGAATTGAATATGCATATTATCTTTTTAAGAGAATTACTTATTCAAAATATATTACAAAAATCAGCAGTATTATTTTATGGGGTTCTGAAACATTCGTAAATGTAATCATATTTTTGTAAATATCTTGATGACCTGTATATAAAGTGTAACATGGTTAAAAATATTATGTTGCTTGTTACGATTAAATATAGCTCTATAATTTTACATAGTGAGTAGAGTTTTTAAAAGGTATTATTTTTCTTTAAAATAGGAGTATTTTCTTCAATTTCTTAAATTTTAATTTTGAGAATGAACAATTAAAGTAGCAATACATTCTTTTGTAAATATTCAGAAAAATAATTGACATCAGGAAATTATTGCTATAAAATCAACGGTAATTACATAGTCTTATCAAGAAAAGGTGGAGGGACAGGCCCTATGAAACCTTGGCAACAGCCGCATAGCGGAATTGTGCCAAATCCTGCAGGTAATAAGCCCTGAGAGATAAGAAAGAGACTTTAGAGCGTGTTTTTAAACTGCTTCTTTCTTGTTAGGGAAAGAAGCAGTTTTTTTATTTTCTATAAAAGAAAGGAGAATGAGAGATGGGAGAATCATGGGGAAAAGGAACCATTTGTGTGCAAGGTGGCTATACACCGGAGAACGGTGAACCGCGTGTTTTACCGCTCTATCAAAGTACGACGTACAAATACGATACGTCCGATGATTTAGCGGCACTCTTTAATTTAGAAGCAGAAGGCTATATTTATACGCGTATTGGGAATCCGACACTAGCAGCATTTGAACAAAAATTAACAGAGTTAGAAGGTGGTGTTGGAGCTGTTGCAACAGCTTCTGGTCAAGCGGCTATTATGCTTGCTGTTCTAAATATTTGTAGCAGTGGTGACCATTTACTTTGTTCTTCAACCGTTTATGGGGGAACATTTAACTTATTTGGGGTAAGTCTACGTAAATTAGGGATTGAGGTTACATTCTTTAATCCAAGCTTATCTTCTGATGAAATTGTGGCACTTGCCAATCATAAAACAAAGCTTATTTATGCAGAGTCACTGGGGAATCCAGCGATGAATGTTCTGGATTTTAAAGAGTTTTCAGCTGCTGCGAAACAGTTAGAAGTACCATTTATTGTTGATAACACATTAGCAACACCGTATTTATGCCAAGCGTTTGAACATGGAGCAAATATTGTAGTGCATTCTACAACAAAATATATTGATGGTCACGCAAGCTCATTAGGCGGGATTGTCATTGACGGAGGAAACTTTGATTGGGCAAATGGAAAATACCCTGAGTTTGTCGAACCGGATCCAAGTTATCATGGTGTAAGTTATGTGCAGAAATTTGGGAAGGCAGCATATATTGTGAAAGCTCGTGTTCAATTATTAAGAGACTATGGAAACTGTATGAGCCCATTCAATGCGTATATTAGCAACATCGGTTTAGAAACTTTGCATTTACGAATGGAGCGTCATAGTGAAAGTGCTCTTGCAGTTGCGAAGTGGCTTGCTAGCCATGAACGTATTGAATGGGTAAATTATCCGGGTTTAGAAAGTAATGAGAATTATCAGCTAGTACAAAAGTACTTAGCAAAAGGAGCGAGTGGCGTTTTAACATTCGGCATTAAAGGAGGATTAGAATCTGCGAAAGAGTTCATTACAAATGTGAAACTGGCAACGCTTGTGACGCACGTAGCAGATGCAAGAACATGTGTGATTCATCCTGCTAGTACAACGCACAGACAGTTAACTAAAGAAGAACAGCGTTTAGCAGGTGTTACATCTGATTTAATTCGCTTATCAGTCGGTATAGAAGATGTTTCTGATATTATTGCGGATTTAGAGGAAGCATTAGTTGGAGGCAAAGCACATGCCGATCATTGTTGATAAGGATTTACCGGCTCGTAAAGTATTGCAAAAAGAAAATATTTTTGTGATGACAAAAGAACGAGCTGAAACGCAAGATATACGTGCTTTAAAAATTGCAATTTTAAACCTAATGCCAACAAAGCAGGAAACAGAAGCGCAATTGCTCAGGTTACTTGGTAATACACCACTTCAATTAGATCTGCATTTGCTCCATATGGAGTCTCATATATCTCGTAATGTAGCGCAAGATCATTTAACAAGTTTTTATAAAACATTTCGTGATATTGAGGGAGAAAAGTTTGATGGTCTCATTATTACAGGAGCTCCAGTTGAAACACTTTCTTTTGAAGATGTAGATTATTGGGAAGAACTTGGGCGTATTATGGAATATTCAAAAACAAATGTAACATCTACATTGCATATTTGTTGGGGCGCACAAGCAGGCCTGTATTATCACTATGGAATTCCGAAATATCCGCTTGAAGAAAAGATGTTTGGTGTATTTGAACATGAAGTGCAAGAACAGCACGTGAAATTGTTACAAGGATTCGATGAGCTCTTCTTTGCACCACATTCACGTCATACGGAAGTACGCGCATCTGATATTGAAAAAGTAAGAGAGTTGACGTTACTAGCAACATCAGAAGAAGCAGGTGTCCACCTTGTTATGGGGCAAGACGGAAAGCATATTTTTGTTCTTGGTCATAGCGAATATAGCTGCGATACCTTAAAAAAAGAATATGAACGCGATAAACAAAGAGGGTTAGATATTAAGATTCCGAAAAACTATTTTAAACATAATAATCCATCTGAAAAGCCACTCATAAGATGGCGGGGTCATGGAAACTTATTATTTTCAAATTGGTTAAATTATTATGTGTATCAGGAAACCCCTTATATTTTATAAGATGATCATTATATAACACGTGGCAACGCTTTCTTAGTAGGAATCATTTTACATTTTTCTAAATGTTCAAAATACATTGTTTTTCAGAATTTTAACTTATATAATGGCATCTAAATACAATTTTTTAGAGGGGTGGACAGTATTATGAATGAAATTCAAGTGGGTTTATTAGGCCTTGGAACAGTTGGCAGCGGTGTGGTTCGTATTATTACGGATCATCAAGATCGTCTTATACACCAAGTAGGTTGTCCAGTGAAAATAACAAAAGTATTAGTACAAAATATTGAAAAAGAGAGAGAGGTCCAAGTACTCTCTACCCTATTAACGAAAAATGCAAATGAAATTATAGATAATCCTGATATTGATGTTGTCATTGAAGTGATGGGCGGCATCGAGGAAGCGAAAGCATATATTTTACAAGCTCTAAAAAATGGTAAACATGTTGTTACTGCTAATAAAGATTTAATGGCATTGCATGGGGCTGAACTTTTGACAGTAGCAAAGGCAAATCAAGCCGATTTATTTTACGAGGCAAGCGTAGCTGGAGGGATTCCAATTCTGCGCAGCATTGTAGAAGGGCTTTCCTCGGATCTTATTACGAAAGTGATGGGAATCGTGAACGGAACAACAAACTTTATTCTGACAAAAATGTCTGACGAAGGGAGAGCATATGACGACGTGTTAAAAGAAGCGCAACAGCTTGGATTTGCAGAGGCAGATCCAACATCAGACGTAGAAGGTTTAGATGCAGCAAGGAAAATGACGATTTTAGCTACTCTTGGTTTTTCTACAAATGTAGAGCTTGGAGATGTAAAGGTGAAAGGGATTACTTCTATTACGGCGGAAGATATTGCATATAGTAAAAGCCTAGGATATACAATTAAATTAATCGGACTCGCGAAGCGTGATGGTGAAAAGTTAGAGGTAACGGTTGAGCCAACATTACTTCCTAATACACACCCTCTTGCAGCTGTTCAAAATGAATATAACGCAGTATATGTGTATGGTGAAGCGGTAGGAGAAACAATGTTTTATGGACCTGGCGCAGGAAGTTTACCGACAGCGACAGCGGTTGTTTCTGACCTAGTTGCAGTAATGCAAAATGTACGCCTTGGTGTAACTGGAAATAGCGCAGTTTCTCCGCAGTACGAGAAGGTATTAAAGGCGTCTGATGAAATTTTTGTGAAAAAGTTTTTACGTCTACATGTAAAAGATGAAATTGGTGTGTTTGCAAAAATTACATCCCTATTCTCTGAACGAGGTGTTAGCTTTGAAAAAATTATTCAAATGCCACTTGGAGAGAAGGGGAAAGCTGAGATTGTTATCGTAACGCACCGTGCATCACTTGCAGACTATGAATATATCTTACATACACTTAGGTCATACGAAGAAATAGATTGTGTGAAAGCAAACTATCGAATCGAAGGAGATGCTAAGTAATGTGGAAAGGTCTGCTTGCTGAGTATAAGGAGTTTTTACCTATTACGGAAAAGACACCATCCTTAACATTGCATGAAGGCAATACACCACTTGTTTTACTAGAAAACCTTTCGAAGCGGTGGGGTGTAACAATTTACGGAAAAATAGAAGGAGCAAATCCGACCGGATCTTTTAAAGATCGCGGCATGGTAATGGCGGTAGCAAAGGCAAAAGAGGCGGGAAGCGGAGCGATCATTTGTGCTTCTACAGGTAATACGTCTGCATCTGCAGCAGCATATGCAGCTAGGGCTGGGCTATCCTGTATTGTTATCATTCCAAATGGTAAGATTGCATACGGAAAGTTAGCGCAAGCCGTCATGTACGGAGCGGAAATTATAAGCATTGATGGGAATTTCGATCATGCTTTGCAAATTGTACGTAAGCTTAGTGGTTCATCGCCAATTACACTTGTGAATTCTGTTAACCCATATCGAATTGAAGGGCAAAAAACAGCCGCGTTTGAGATTTGTGATGTTCTTGGAAAAGCGCCGGATATTCTAGCAATTCCAGTCGGTAATGCAGGCAATATTACAGCGTATTGGAAAGGTTTCAAAGAGTATCATGAAAGACTAGGTACGGGTTTGCCAAAGATGCACGGTTTTGAAGCGGAAGGAGCAGCAGCGATTGTGCGTGGGCATAAGGTTGAAGAGCCAGAAACAATCGCAACAGCGATTCGAATTGGAAATCCAGCAAGTTGGAAGCAAGCCGCACTCGCTGCGGAACATTCTCAAGGTAAAATTGATGAAGTAACAGATGCAGAAATTCTTGAAGCATATAAATGTTTAGCGAAATATGAAGGAATCTTTGCTGAGCCTGCTTCATGCGCTTCTCTTGCTGGTATTTATAAACAAGTAAAAAGCGGGGAAATTGCAAAGGGAAGTCAAATTGTAGCCATATTAACAGGTAACGGTTTGAAAGATCCTAATATTGCTCTTGATACGGAGAAAATTCAGCCCGTTGTGTTACCAAATGATGAGAGAGTTGTCTTTGATTATATTCAAGGAGCGGTCTTTCAGTGAAATAGATGAAAAAAAGCCTATTGTAGCGTTATTCGCTCAATAGGCTTTTTGTATATGGAGAATTTTTGTTCCAATTTGAATAAACGCTTGAATAATCCAGCCTGTTGTAAAGGAAAGAATAATTGTTCCAAAGTAAATAGGTCCATCTAACAAGAAACTGAGTGTCAAAAATACTAAGGCTAATGAAATTTCTGTTCTGCGAAATGTCCACTTTTTCTTTTCAGACATGGTTAAGACGAATGCTTCCTGTGGTGCAGCACAAAGCTGTGTTGATACATAAATCCCAATTCCAGCGCCAACAAATAGATTTCCGCATATAAGTGTTATATATTTTGGAAGAGAGCGAATTGAATCCATAATGAAAGTAATAGAACCAATCCAATCAACAAAAACAGAAATAAGAATCATAGTAACAATTGTTCCAATTGTAATATGTTTTTTATTTAGAAAGAGCACAATAAGTGTAAAAGCAAAGTTAATCATAAAAATCCAAAAGCCAATACTTATTCCGAAGTTTTGATATAGTGCAATAAAGAATGAATCATAAGGACTAAGGCCAAAAGAAGTGATGGTTGTCATCATATTGATTCCGAGAGAAAGAATGAGTAAGCCACCAATAAAAAATATATAGTCTAGTTTAAAGCGTATCATATGTTTCAAATCCTTTCTAAACGTGTTTGCTAGGAAAGGATATATTGTGGAAAGCTTACCAGGTCAATAGAAAATTTTTAGATAAGATTTATTGATAATGAGAGAAGGGGGAAGAAAATAAGATGACAAATATAAAAAAGATTGCTGAAATTGCTGGTGTGTCAGTATCAACGGTTTCACGCGTATTAAATAATCATCCGTATGTAAGTGATAAAAAGAGGCAGGAAATTTTAGCAATCATTGAAGAGCTAAATTACACTCAAAATGTAAATGCGATTCATTTAGTAAAAGGAAAGACGAATGTGATAGGGGTTATTTTGCCGCATGTAAATGATCAATATTACAGTGCAATTATTGAGGGGATTTCTAAAGAAACGGCTAAAAAAAATTATAATATGATGCTCTGCCAGACGAACTATAGTGCCAAAAAAGAACTGGAAACTTTACATATGTTAAAAATGAAGAAACTTGATGGTGTAATTATATGTTCGAGAATGAATGATTGTAAAACGATAGAAGAATATACAAAGTTTGGGCCGATTGTGACTTGCGAAGAAATAGAATCACAGTCTATTTCTAGTGTACACATCGATCAATATAAGGTGTTTTCACAAGGAATGAAATATGTAATAGGAAATGGACATACTCGTATTGGATATTGTATTGGCAGAAGTAATAGTGTAAATAGTCAAAAGCGAAAGCAAGCATATTGTGAAGCATTACAGAAGATTTCTATGAAGCCTCGAGAGGAATGGGAGTTTTCAGAGCGTTTTACAGTAGAGGATGGCCGTGAAGTGATAAGAGCGTGGATCGACATGTCTGTGAAACCAACTGCATTTCTCGTTTCTTGTAATCCAATCGCAGCAGGGATGGTAACGGAAGCGAAAAAACATGGAATTCGTATTCCTGAAGATCTTTCGATTATTGGATGCGATGATCAAGAGGTGGCTGATATATTAGGAATTACAACAATTGCGCACTCAAGTAAAGCAGTTGGTACGAAAGCTTTTGAAATGTTATATGAGAAGATAGAGGATGAAAAAATAGATGTGAAGAACATTGAACTTTTGCCGCAATTAACTCTTCGTGAAACCACATAATATACATGAATACAGAATAAAAACGACATGAAATTTTTAGGAAGAAGAGAGTATAAGATCATGCATAGAAGTGGTCAGTGCCTTTTTTTAGCCCATGCCAAGTGAAAACAAAAAGAGACAGAGTGCAGATCTCCTTTTGTTTTCATGGCCACGAATTATATGTCGGAAAATCAATAGGGATATATGTAGAAGAGATGAAAATCGCTTTTCAAATGGGCGTTTGGTATAATATGGACAATCTACGAGGCTAAAAGGGGTTTTGACATGAGATCCAAATTAGTAAAAGGAATTTTACTCATTACAATTGCATCTTTTTGTTTATTTGCATATGGCTTTATTTCGGGGGTTAATGATGTATTAAATCCGAAAGCTTCAAATTTAACTATGAAGACAGAGCAAAAACAAGTAGAGGGGAAAAAACATCCTGGAACATTACAAGTTGTCAGTTTAGGCGATTCTTTAACACGCGGCGTTGGAGATAAAGAAGGAATTGGCTATGTGGGCCGAGTGAAAGAAAGTTTGCAGAAGGATTACAAACAAAAAGTTGCGTTAACGAATTTAGCTGTTAGTGGCGCAAAAATGCCGGATTTGTTGAAACAAATAGAAAGCAGCGGTGCTCAGTATTCCATTAAACAGGCAGATTTAATTGTTTTAACTATTGGAGGAAATGATTTATTTCCAGGCTGGGAATCACTTGAGAAGATAGACATAGAGACATACCGTCCTGATACGCAAACGTTTCAAAATCAGGCGAAGCAAATTTTAGCCGAAATTCGAAAACTAAATTCAGATAGCCCGATTTTCTGGCTCGGTTTATACAATCCTTTTGAGGATGTAGAGGATTTAAAAGGTTCTTCATCCATTGTTGTAGATTGGAATGCATCTTTAGAGAAATTAGCAATAGATAATAAAAATGTATATATAACGCCAACGTTTGATCTGTTTCAAAACCGAGGGAAAGAATTATTATACTCAGATCATTTCCATCCAAACGAAACAGGATACTCATACATGGCAACTCGTTTACTACAAAATGTTGTAAATAAGCTGCAGTTAGATGGAGGAGAGGCGAAATGACGATAATACTTTCGGTGCGGGATGTAAAAAAGGTAATTGGGAAAAAGACGCTTGTAGAGAACATATCGTTTGATGTGAACCAAGGAGAAGTGTTTGGATTTTTAGGTCCAAATGGGGCAGGGAAAACAACAACAATTCGGATGTTAGTTGGTCTTATTAAAGCGACTGAAGGTACGATTACTATTGGTGGGTATAATATTAAAGAGAATTTTCGAGAAGCAATGCGACAAATTGGGAGTATCGTTGAAAATCCAGAACTTTATACATACTTAACTGGATGGGAAAATTTAAAGCAATTTGCACGTATGCTGGGCGGTATATCGGATAAACGTATTTTAGAAATTGCGAAGATGGTCCATTTAGACGAACGTATTCACGATAAAGTGAAAACGTATTCTCTTGGTATGAAGCAACGCCTTGGAATCGCTCAGGCCCTTCTTGGAAATCCGAGACTCCTCATATTAGATGAACCGACGAATGGCCTAGATCCAGCTGGTATAAGGGAACTGAGAGAGTTTATACATACGCTTGTGAAAGAAGAAAATATGAGTGTTTTCATTTCGAGCCACTTACTAAGTGAGGTACAAATGATATGTGATCGTGTTGCTATTATTCATAAAGGAAAAGTGATTACAGTTGCACCTATTGAAGAGTTGATTAAAACTGCGAGCGATCGTGTGGAATGGATTGTCACTCCGATTTCAAAGGCGAAGAGCATATTAGAGGGAGCAAAGGAAGTAAGTGAAATTAGTGTAGATAACGATCGTTTATTATGCCGAATGGATATTGCAACAATTAGTGTTTGGAATAAACGCTTTGTAGAAAGCGGAATAGATGTACATAGCGTGAAGGAGCTTGTATTTACACTAGAAGATTTATTTATTGAACTCACAAGGAGTGAGCAACATGCGTGAATTTGC
>Ga0209025_1000564_pt1 | contig 67936 bp, 68 predicted proteins | sample AraplaMF_Col_mLB_FD_184256 | JGI IMG/M metagenome (GOLD analysis project Ga0209025, IMG submission 184256) | Arabidopsis root microbial communities from the University of North Carolina, USA - plate scrape MF_Col_mLB (SPAdes) (version 2) | ecosystem: Host-associated > Plants > Roots > Endosphere... | reverse complement strand
TTGCTGACCTGGGGCGCGATCGTGCTGCCCCGGCTGCTCTGATCAGGTAGGAAATCGAAAGTGATCGTTGAACTGCTGACCGATCCACATGTGTGGCTCACCCTGGTAACCCTGAGCGCGATCGAGATCGTGCTGGGTATCGACAACCTCGTCTTCATCTCCATCGCAGTCAGCAAGCTGCCGTATGCGCAGCGCGAGAAGGCGCGCAAGTTCGGCATCGCGGTGGCGTGCATCACGCGCATCGCGCTGCTGCTCACGCTGGCCTGGCTGGCGGGGCTGACCAACGACCTGTTCGCGGTGTTCGGCCAGGGCATCTCGGTGCGCGACCTGGTGCTGATCCTCGGCGGCGCGTTCCTGCTGGTGAAGGGCACGATGGAGATCCGCGACCTCATCGTCGGCGAGTCCGAGGAAGAGGACATCCACACCAAGCCCAAGGCCTCGTTCATGGGCGTGATCGCGCAGATCGCGGTCATCGACATCGTCTTCTCGCTCGACTCGGTCATCGCCGCGGTCGGCATGGCCAACCACACGCCGGTGATGGTCGCGGCGATCCTGCTCGCGGTGGCCGTGATGCTGCTGGCGTCCAAGCCGCTGGGCCAGTTCATCGACCACAACCCGACGATCAAGATGCTGGCGCTGGCCTTCATCGTGCTGGTCGGCGTGTACCTGGTGGCCGACGGCTTCGAAGCGCACATCCCGAAGGGCTACATCTACGGCGCCATGGCGTTCTCGGCGCTGGTGGAATGCCTCAACCTCTGGGCGAAGCGCCGCGCGCAGCGTCGTCTGCAGCCGGAGTGAGGCAGGAACGCGTGGCGAGAGTGGGTAACGAGTAACGGCAAACGCCGGCTTCGTCTCTCCCGGAACGGCCTTCCCTGCGGAAGGCCGTTCTCGTTTCCGGCCTCGCACCCGCTCTCTTCGCTCTTGCCTGGCCGTAACGTATTCGTAACGGGACGTCCAACACGCTCATTGCGTCGTTACCTCGCCGGTGCTGCAATGCCGGCCAACGTCAGGAAGGAGTTTCCACATGGTCCGTCTGGTGCAGGCGTTCGTTCTGTTCGTCATGGTCGCGACGCTCAGCGGTTGCGGCTACAACACCATCCAGGAGAAGGACGAGGCGGTGAACGCCGCCTGGTCGGAAGTGCTCAACAACTACAAGCGCCGCGCCGACCTGGTGCCGAACCTGGTGTCGACCGTGAAGGGCTACGCCAGCCACGAGCAGCAGGTCCTGACGCAGGTCACCGAAGCGCGTTCGCGCGTGGGCAGCATCAACGTCAACGCGAACGATCCGGCTTCGCTCGCGCAGTTCCAGCAGGCGCAGGGCGAATTGCAGAGCGCGATCAGCCGCCTGCTGGTGGTCAGCGAGAACTACCCGCAGCTCAAGGCCGATCAGAACTTCCTGCAGCTCCAGGCGCAGCTGGAAGGCACGGAAAACCGCATCACGGTGGCGCGCCAGCGTTTCATCCGCGCGGTGCAGGACTACAACACCTACATCCGTCGCTTCCCGGTGAACCTCACGGCGATGGTGTTCGGCCACAAGACGCGTCCTAACTTCACCGTGGAGAACGAAGCGCAGATCCAGGAAGCGCCGAAGGTCGATTTCGGTGCGCCGGCGCAGCCGCAGCAGCCTCCGCAACAGCAGCCGCAGCAGCAGACGGCACCGCCGCAGGGTTGATCGGCGGTACGGACCGGTGATGTCGATGCATCGAAGTTTTCTCGCGACTGGGGCGCTGCCGGATTGGCGGTGCCTGTTCGCATCGATCGTGCTGATGCTGTGCTGCGTGGTGGCGCAGGCCCAGGATTTCGCGCCCATCCCGCCGCTGGATTCGCCGGTGGTCGACACCACCGGCACGCTCGATGCGACGACGAAGCAGCAGCTCCAGTCGCAGGCGCTCGCATTGCAGCAGCGCAAGGGCAGTCAGTTGCAGGTGCTGGTGATACCGACCACACAGCCGGAAGACATCGCCGAATACTCGGTGCGTGCATTCGAGCAATGGAAGCTCGGCCGAAAGGGCGTGGACGATGGCGTGCTGCTGGTCGTGGCCAAGAACGACAGGCGCGTGCGCATCGAAGTCGGCTACGGACTGGAAGGCGCGATTCCGGATGCGACGTCCATGCGCGTGATCCAGGAATACATGGTGCCCAAATTCCGCAACGGCGATTACGCCGGCGGCATTACCGATGCCAGCGCCGCGCTGGTCAAACTGATCGACGGCGAACCCCTGCCTGCACCGATGGCGGACCACCGGCCCGAACGCGGGCAGGGCGGAAGTGGCTGGCTGGTGGCGTTGTTCGTCGCATTCGTCGTCGCGCAGGTGGTGCGCGGGATCTTCGGTCGCGCGCCGTCGTTGTTGCGCGGCATCCTCGGCGGCGCGGCGGCGGGCGGCATCGCGTGGCTGCTCTCGTCGCTGCTGCTGGTGGGCGGCATCGGCGCGCTCATCGGCTTCTTCTTCGGCCTGACCTCGATGCCGACCGGCCGCTTCGCACGCGATCGCGGTTTTGGCGGCTGGGGCGGCGGCGGTGGCTGGGGTGGCGGCGGATTCGGTGGCGGTGGGGGCTTCGGCGGCGGTGGCGGCTGGGGCGGCGGCGGTGGCATGAGCGGAGGCGGTGGCGCCTCCGGCAGCTGGTGAGGCGCACGCGATGAGGCTCTTCAAGCACCTGTTCGCGCCCTCGGCCAAGCGCCTGTTCCCCGGCGACAGCCTCAAGCGCATCACCGATGCGATCGCCGAAAGCGAGCGTCATCATTCCGGCGAGATCTGCTTCGCCGTCGAACCGTCCCTGCACCCGCGCGCGGTGATGTCGGGCGCGCAGGCCCGCGACCGCGCGCACGAAGCCTTCGCCCAGCTGCGCGTGTGGGACACGCACGCCAACAACGGCGTGCTCCTGTATCTGCTGCTGGCTGACCACCGCATCGAGATCGTCGCCGACCGCGGCTTCCTCGGCCTGGTCAGCGACGAGCAATGGCGCGGCGTGTGCCAGCTGATCGAGGAACGCCTGCGCGCCGGCGAGGCCGAGGCGGGCGTGCTGGCCGGCGTGGAAGCGCTGACGGCGATCCTGGTCGAGCATTTCCCGCGCGAGGAAGGGGTGCAGGACGTCAACGAGTTGCCGGACCTGCCGTACGTCTTGTAGCCCGGTTAGCGAAGCGCACCGCGCCCCCAGGCAACTCAATCCCCGTGGCGATGAACGCGCCGCAGCGCGTTGCCCCGTTAACGCGTGACGGCTTTCGCGAACCGGTCGGGGACGCGGGTGCTGTAGCCCGGGTAAGCGAAGCGCACCCGGGGGACCGTGACAGGCCCCAAGTGCGCTTCGCTTACCCGGCCTACGAGGCTGAAGGCGCGTTCGTGGATGAGTGATTCCGGATGGCATCCGGCAATCCGCCGCGCACCGGGCTGCGGCACAATACGACGACGCCTTCCTGAGCCATCGAATGACCGTCCTGCACCAGATCGACCCGATCGCCTTCCACCTCGGCCCGCTGAAGGTGCACTGGTACGGGATCATGTACCTGCTCGGCTTCGGCACGGCGTGGTGGCTGGGGCGGATGCGCGTGCGCGCCGGGCGCCTGCCGGGCGTCAACGAGCAGTCCTACGGCGACCTGCTGTTCTACGCGATGCTCGGCGTCGTGCTCGGCGGGCGGCTGGGCTACGTCTTCTTCTATTCCTTCGGCGACCTCCTGCGCGATCCGCTGATGCTCGTGCGCGTCTGGGAAGGCGGCATGAGCTTCCACGGTGGTCTGATCGGCGTCGTCGCCGCGGCGTGGTGGTGGTCGTGGCGCCACAAGCTGCACCTGATGGACACCGTCGATTTCCTCGCGCCGCTGGTGCCGCCCGGCCTGGGCTTCGGCCGGCTTGGCAACTACATCGGCGGCGAACTCTGGGGCAAGTACACGCAGGCCGGCTGGGGCGTGATCTTCCCGCGCGCCGAGGCCGAATTCGCCGGCATGACGCTGCCGCAGCTGCAGGCGCAGTTCGCGACCGGCGCGCTGGACCGCTTCGCGCGCCATCCCTCGCAGCTTTACCAGGCCGCGCTGGAAGGCCTCACGATGTTCCTCGTGCTGTGGTGGTTCTCGAGCAAGCCTCGCCCGCGCTATGCGGTGTCGGGTTTGTTCGCGCTGCTCTACGGCTGCTTCCGGTTCCTGATCGAGTTCGTCCGCGTGCCGGATGCGCAGCTGGGCTATCTCGCGTTCGGCTGGCTCACGATGGGCCAGGTGCTGAGCCTGCCGCTGATCGCGCTGGGCCTGTTCTGGCTGTTCGTGTGGTCGCGTCGCCAGCCCACGCTGGAACCGCAGCCGTTCGTCCCCGCGAAATGACCGGAGTGTCGCGATGAAGCAGTACCTCGACCTGCTGCGCCATGTGCTGGAACACGGCACCGACAAGGCCGACCGCACCGGCACCGGCACGCGCAGCGTGTTCGGCTGGCAGATGCGCTTCGACCTGTCCGAAGGCTTCCCGCTGGTGACCACGAAGAAGCTGCACCTGCGCTCGATCGTGCATGAGTTGCTGTGGTTCCTGCAGGGCGATACGAACATCGCGTACCTGAAGGACAACAAGGTTTCGATCTGGGACGAATGGGCCGACGCCGATGGCGAACTCGGTCCGGTGTACGGCAAGCAGTGGCGCAGCTGGGCCGGTGCGGACGGCACCGAGATCGACCAGATCCGCTGGGTCGTGGACGAGATCAAGCGCAATCCCGATTCGCGCCGGTTGATCGTCTCGGCCTGGAACGTAGCCGACCTTCCGCGCATGGCGCTGATGCCGTGCCACACGATGTTCCAGTTCTACGTCGCCGACGGGAAACTCAGCTGCCAGCTCTACCAGCGCAGCGGCGACATCTTCCTCGGCGTGCCGTTCAACATCGCCAGCTACGCGCTGCTGACGCATATGGTGGCGCAGGTGTGCGGCCTGGGCGTGGGCGACTTCGTGCACACGCTGGGCGACGCGCACCTGTATTCGAACCACTTCGAACAGGCGCGCGAGCAGCTGACGCGCACGCCGCGCGCGCTGCCGCAGCTGCGACTGAATCCGGAAGTGAAGGACATCTTCGGCTTCCGCTTCGACGACATCGCCATCGAACACTACGACCCGCTGCCCGCCATCAAGGCGCCGGTGGCGGTGTGACGATGAAGGTGAGCCTGATCGCCGCGCTCGATCGGGACCGCGCGATCGGCCGCGACAACGACCTGCCGTGGCGCCTGCCGGACGATCTCAAGCGCTTCAAGTCGCTCACGCTGGGCAAGCCCGTGCTGATGGGGCGCAAGACGGCGGTGTCGCTCGGCCGCGCGCTGCCGGGGCGGCGCAATCTGGTGTTGACGCGTTCGGGCGCGGTGCCGTTCGAGGGCATGCAGGCGGTGGCGTCGGTCGACGAAGCGCTGCGCCTTGCGGAAGCCGATGGCGCTGACGAGTTGTGCGTGATCGGCGGAGGCGAGGTGTATGCGCTGACGTTGCCGATGGCGACGCATCTTTTCCTTACGCATGTCGATACGCAGGTCGAAGGTGCGCACGCGTTTTTCCCGGAGTTCGATGCAACTGATTGGCGCGTCGTGTCGCGCGAGCGGCATGACGCCGACGCCAAGCATGCGCTGGCGTTCGAGTTCGTGGATTACGTGCGCGGCTGACGCAGGACTGTTTCCTTCTCCCTTCGGGAGAAGCCCGAAGGGCGTTCCTCACGCATGTCGACACGCAGGTGGTGCACACGCGTTTTTCCCGGAGTTCGATGCAACTGATTGGCGCGTCGTGTCGCGCGAGCGGCATGACGCGACGCCAAGCATGCGCTGGCGTTCGAGTTCGTGGATACGTGCGCGGTTGATGCAGGACTGTTTCCTTCTCCCTTCGGGAGAAGGTGCCCGAAGGGCGGATGAGGGGTAACGGAGCGGTATCGCTCGTACTCGAAGCGCGTCACCGCACTGCTGGTTCTCCGCTTTCCCTCCGTTGCCCCTCACCCCAACCCTCTCCCGGGGGGGAGAGGGGCTTTGCTCTTCCCTTCTCCCTTCGGCGACCGTAGGAAGTGCAAGAGCTGAGAAGGTGCCCGAAGGGCGGATGAGGGTGAGCTGGGCCGTTTACGCGGCATTGCCGCGTGGCACGGCGAACGCCCGGCCAGGAAAGCCGGGCAGGGCGGTCCGGCGTTGTGGGCAGTGCGCCATGGATGGCGGAGGTGAGTACGAACGAAGCCGAGTGACTCGCAGTGCATCACCGCACTGCTGGTTTTCCGCTTTCCCTGCGTTGCCCCTCACCCAACCCCTCTCCCGATGGGAGAGGGGCTAAAGAGCTCACTCGCGGTCCTGCTCCGAAGCCGCCTTCGGCGCTGACTGCGCTTCATTGCGCGGCCCTTGCGAGGCATTCGGAGGCGGCCGCCCGTTATGGCGTCGCTGCTGTCCGTGCGGGTTCTGGCGCGGACGCTGCGGATGCCTGTCGCCCGGGTGATGCGGCGGACGCGGGCGCGGCGGCTGTGCGGGAACATCGCGGCCCGGCACCTGCATGAGGCGCAATTCGTCCGTGTCCAGCTGCAATGCGGTGAGCTTGCCGCCCCACACCGCACCGGTGTCGATCGCGTGCACGCCGTGGCCGATGAACAGCCCCAGCGTCGACCAGTGGCCGCACACGATCTTCAGATCGCGCTCGACGCGGCCGGGCACCTCGTACCACGGGTACAGGCCGACCGGCTGCGTGCCGGGCGCGCCCTTGTCCTCGAACGAAATGCGGCCGCGCGGCGTGCAATACCGCATGCGGGTGAAGACGTTGATGATCGCGCGATGGCGGTCGATGCCCGCGAGCTTGGGATGCCATGCCGGCTTGTCGCCGTACATGTTCTTCAGCAGGCGGCGGAACTGGTCGCCGTGCAGGCGCTCCTCGATCTCGCGCGCGAAACGCTCGGCCATCTGCGTGGTCCACGACGGCGCGAGCGCGGCGTGCACCATCATCCAGCCCAGCGAACGGTCGACGTGCACCAGCTTCTGCATGCGCAGCCAGTCCAGCAGCACGTCGCGATCCTCGGCCAGCACGATACGCTGCAGGTCGGGATTGACCTTGCGCTGCTCGTCCTCGCGCCGCTCGCCGATGGCCAGCAGCGACAGGTCGTGGTTGCCCAGCACCACCACGCTATGCTCGCGCAGCGAATGCACCAGCCGAAGCGTTTCCAGCGACTGGCCGCCGCGGTTCACCAGGTCGCCGCAGAACCACAACCGGTCGCGTGCCGGATCGAAGTTGATGCGTTCGAGCAGTCGCTGCGTCGCGTCGTAACAGCCCTGCAGGTCGCCGATGGCCCAGATGCTCATGGCGTGTCCGTCAGTGCAGCGTGCGGGGCACGGACAAAGTGAAGGCGGGGATCGGCGCCTCGAACGGCGTGCCGTCGTCGCCGACCATCGTGTAGCTGCCTTCCATCATGCCGTGCGTGGTTTCCAGCACGGCGCCGGAGGTGTACTCGAAATCGTCGCCGGGACGCAGGAACGGCTGCTCGCCGATCACGCCTTCACCCTCGACTTCCTGCACCTTGCCGTTGCCGTCGGTGATCAGCCAATGGCGGCGCGTCAGGCGCGCCGCCACGCTGCCGCTGTTACGGATGCTGATGGTGTAGGCGAAGACGTAACGGTCCTGACCCGGCTCGGACTGGGAGTCCAGATAGCGGGTCGCCACGGTGATGTCGAAGGCGTAGTCGGTACTGCGGTTCATGCGGACAGTGTAGGGGCTGGGGTGCACGATAGGTCAACGCGTCGTGGAGACCGCACCGACATTCCTGCGCGGATTCACGCGTTGCGCTGTCGTGCGAGCGAATTGGCCAGGCGGACGAAATCGGCGACCTCGATCTGCTCGGCGCGCGCGTCGGGACGCACGCCGGCGGCCTCGATCGCGGCGGCATCGCACAGCTTCGACAACGCGTTGCGCAACGTCTTGCGACGCTGGCCGAAGGCGTCGCGCACCACGGCCGAATACAGCTCCGGATCGTCGATGCCGATCGTGTCCGGCGCACGCGGTATCAGCCGCACAACGGCCGAATCCACCTTCGGCGGCGGACGGAATGCGCCCGGTGGCACATCGAACAGCGGCGTGACATGGCAGTACGCCTGCAGCATCACGCCCAGGCGCCCGTAGACCTTGCTGCCCGGGCCGGCGGCCATGCGGTCGACGACTTCCTTCTGCAGCATGAAGTGCATGTCGCGGATCGCGGTCGCGTGTTCCAGCGCATGGAAGAGGATCGGCGAGGACAGGTTGTAGGGCAGGTTGCCGACCAGCCGGATCTGTCCGCCTTCGTCGCCCGCGTTGCGCGCCAGCGCGGTGAAGTCGACGGTGAGCACGTCGCGATGGATCACTTCCAGCGTGCCGTGCGCACGCGCGGCTTCGGTCAGAGGGAAGATCAGGTCGCGGTCGAACTCGATCACCGTCAGCTCTTTGTGGGCATCGAGCAGCGGGAAGGTGATCGCGCCCTGGCCGGGGCCGATCTCGACGAGGCGGTCGCCGGGTTTGGGATCGACGGCGCGCACGATGTTGTCGATGATCCCGCGGTCGGTCAGGAAGTGCTGGCCGAGGTGCTTCTTGGCGGGCTCGGTGAAATGGGGGCTGCGCGTGCTCATGCGGGCATCATGCCGGGGACTGACGGGTGGTGCGGATTCGTTCGCGGGCGATGCGCGCGCAGGTATCGGCCGCGGCGAACAGGCTGGACGGATCGGCGGTGCCATGTCCGGCCAGTTCGAGCGCCGTGCCATGGTCGACCGCGACGCGCGGGTAGGGCAGGCCGAGGGTCAGGTTCACCGCGCGCTCGAAGCCGCTGAACTTGAGCACCGGCAGGCCCTGGTCGTGGTACATCGCGACCACCGCATCGAAGCCGCGCAGCTTGGCAGGAAGGAAGGCGGTGTCTGCGGGCAGCGGCCCCACCAGGCGCATGCCGGTCGCGCGCAGCGTCGCCATCACCGGTTCGATGACGTCGATTTCCTCATGCCCCAGATGGCCGGCCTCGCCCGCGTGCGGGTTGAGGCCGAGCACGGCGATCACCGGATCCTCGATGCCGAAGTCGCGGACGAGCGCGCCGTGCGTGGTGCGCAGCGTGCGTTCGAGCGCGCCGGCGGTGATCGCATCGGCGACCTCGCGCAGCGGCAGGTGCGTGGTGACCAGCGCAACGCGCACGACATCGTTGGCGAGCATCATCACGACCTCCCGCCCGGCCTGGTCTGCCAGCAGTTCGGTCGTTCCGGTGTAGGCGATGCCGCCTTCGTTGATCACGGCCTTGTGCACGGGGCCGGTGACCACGCCGTCGAAGCGGCCGTCCAGGCAGCCCTGCGCGGCATGCTTCAGGGCGCCGATCACGGCGGCCGCGTTGTGCGGGTCGGGCTGGCCGAAGGCGGGGACGACGGCATTGGGGATGTCGACCAGCGCCAGTTCGCCCGGCGCGGTGGTTGCCTCGTCCGGTCCCAGCAGGCGCAGCGGAAGCGAAAGCGCATCCGCCGCCGCGCGCAGGGAGCGCGCGTCGGCGAAGACGGTCAGGGTGTGATCGCGGGGTTGCTGCGCCAGCCGGACGCAGAGTTCAGGACCGACTCCGGCCGGCTCGCCCGGCACCAGCGCGAGCCGAACAGGGGTCATGTCCGGACCACTCAGCCGTTGTTGGCCGGGGTCGCGGGTGCCGCGGTGGCGTCGGCGGTCTTGCCCACGCGCACGTCGACGAAGGCTTCGCCGCGCATTTCGCGCAGGAAGCGGTTCCACTCGTCTTCCAGCTTGCGGCGGCCGATGGTTTCCTGCACCTGCGCGCGACGGTTGCGGTCGCCCACGTCGGTCTCGCGCGTGCCTTCCAGCTTGATCAGGTGGTAACCGGCCTGGGTGCGGATCGGCTGCGAGACCTGGTTTGGCTGGAGGCCCGCGACGGCGTTGCCGAACTCGGGGCCGAATTCGTCGCGGGTGAACCAGCCCAGCTCGCCGCCCTTCGGCGCGGAGCTCTGGTCCTGCGAGTTCTCCTGCGCGAGCAGGGCGAAATCGGCGCCGCCCATCAGGCGGGCCTGCAGCGTCTGCGCCTGGGCCTTGGCCTTGGCGTCGTCGACCGAATCGCTGACGCGGATCAGGATGTGGCGCGCCTGGTACTGGGTGACCAGGTTCGGGCCGGCCTGCGAGGCGTCGCGCACTTCCACCAGCTTCAGCAGCTGGAAGCCGCTGGGGCCGCGGATGGGGTCGGTGACCTGGCCCGGCGTCATGTTGCGCATCAGCGAGGCGAACGCGTTCGGGATTTCATCGACGCTGCGCCAGCCCAGGTCGCCGCCTTCCAGCGCGTTGGGGCTGTCGGAGTAACGCACCGCGGCGGCGGAGAAGTCCATCTCGCCCTTGTCGAGCAGCGCCTTCACGCCTTCGACCTTCTTCTGCGCGGTGGCGATCTGCTCGGCCGTCGCGCCCTCGGGCAGGGCCACGAGGATGTGCGCCAGGTGGTACTGCGCGCCCTGATTGGCCTGGGCGGCCATGGCGGCGTCGACCTCGGCTTCGCTGACCGACACGCGGCTCTGCGCGAAACGCTGGCGCAGGCGCTGGATCAACAGTTCGTCGCGGATCGAGTTGCGGAAATCGGTGTATGGCGTGCCTTCGCGCGCCAGCTGCTGGCGCAGCTGCTCGGGCGAGACGCGGTTCTGCTGGGCGATGCCGGCGATGGCCTGCTCGACTTCCTGGTCGGTCACGCGCACGCCGGTCCCCTGGGCGCGGGCGACCTGCAGCTTCACCAGCACCAGGCGCTCGAGCACCTGCCGCTGCAGCACGTCGCGCGGCGGCAGCTGGTTCTCGCGTCCTGCGTACTGGGCCAGGATGTTGTTCATCGCGCGATCCAGCTCGGTCTTGAGGATCACGTCCTCGTCGACGATGGCGGCGATGCCGTCGATGGACTGGACGGAAGCCGCGGTCTGGGCCAGGGCGGTCGCGCCGGGCAGGACGGTGCCGGAGAGCACCGCGACGGCAAGGGCGGACGCGAGTAGTTTCTTCATAGGGTCGGGTCGGGGGTGGATTCGACTTGGCCGCCGCCGTTGTTCAGGCGTTGCGTGGAAGTGGGCGGCACGAGATAGAGGTCATCGCGGTCGTAGCCGAGGATACCACGGCGCAGCACGCGCTCCGTGTTCTGGCCCGCGGAGCCCAGGCCCTTCAGTTCGAATTCGAACATGATGCGGGTGTCCAGTTCACCGTCGCGATTGCGGAGGTAGCGGCGGCCCACCAGGCGTGCGGCCAGGCAGCAGCTTTCCCATTGGACACCGGCAATCGTCTCCAGTTCCTTCCTGTCCAGGATCGAGTAGTAGTAGCGTCCGACGACGCTCCAGGTCTCGTTGATCGGGTACAGGAAGGAGAAGTCCGCCTGTTCGAGCTGGTCGCGCAGTTCCGGCGGATCGATGCCCTGGCGGAAGGCGGCATTGCGGCGGTAGCGGTAGCCCAGGTTGACGATGCCGCCGCGCTCGAACAGGTAGCGCACGCGGGCGCTGACGAAGTCCTCGCCCCGGTATTTCGGGTTCCAGATGTAGGTCGCGCCCAGGTTCCAGCGGTCGTTCGGCGACACGTTGGCGTCGGCGACCCAGGCCGACTTGCCCGATTCGATCGTCGTCTGGTTCGGCAGCGTCACCCGGCTGTCGTCGAAATACTGGATCTGGCCGATGCTGGCGGCCAGGCGCTCACGGCCGTCTTCCTCGCTGATGAAACGCGTGGTCAGGGCGGCGGTGAGCTGGTTGGCGTCCATCTGCCGGTCCGCGCCGGTGTAGCGGTTGTCGCGGAACAGCTGGCCCCAGCTGAAGGTCATCGGGCCGGTATCGAAGACCGGGAAATTGTCCTGGTTCCGGTACGGGACGTTCAGGTAGTACAGGCGCGGTTCCAGCGTGTGCAGGTAACTCGTGCCACGGAAAGTCGTGTTGCGGTCGAAGTACATGCCCGCATCGACCGATGCGATCGGCAGGCTGCGCGTGAGGTTGCTGTCGCGGAAGTCCGCCGGGTCGGCCGTGCCGCCGTTGCGGGTCACGTATTCGTCCGCGCGGCTCTGCGCGTTGCCGTCCAGCTGGTAGGCCGTATAGCGCCAGGCCAGCTTCGGCCGGATGAACCAGCTCGCGCCTTCCAGCGGAAGGGTCACGAACGGCTTCACGTCGATGCGCGTGCCGCCCAGGAATTCCTGATGCTCGAAGCGCGCGCCTTCGGCGTCCACGCCGGCCTGCAGCCACGGCGTGAATGGCTGCGCCCAGCTGACGTAGGCACGCGGCAGGCGGTCGAACGCGAGGTTGGTTTCGTCCAGCGTGTAGTCGGCCAGCTGGTAGTGGTCGGCCATCACCGCGGCCTGCCAGTAACGCCCACGGCCGTAAACGCCCGCGTCGCTGCGGATCGAGTACGCCGAGATGCCGTACAGACTGCTGCTGAAATCCTCGAAGTAATGGGTGTCGCTGACCCAGCCGAGGTTGGTGTTGGCGTACCAGTTGCTGTTGATGTTGTGCGAGGCGGTCAGCGCGAACTGGCCGCGGTTGTTCTCCGGCAGGCTCGACACCGGGAAGCCGACTTCCGGATTGAGGTAGCGGTCGGGCTCGTCGCCCGGCAGCTTGTCCTTCGGCATCCAGTTGGCGTAGACCTCGCCCTTGCCGCGCTCGTAGAGCCAGCGGAATTCGGCGCCGAGCAGCCCGCCGCGATCGAGCATGATGCGCGGGTAGAGCGTGGCGTCGTAGTTCGGCGCGAGGTTGAGGTAGATCGGCTGCTTGTAGTCGAAACCGTTGCGGCCGGAGATCGAGAGCTGCGGATACAGCAGGCCGGTGCGGCGCTGGTCGTCGACCGGGAACATGAACCACGGCACGTACAGCACCGGCACGTTGCCGATGCGCACGGTGGCGTTGTGCGCCACGCCCATGCCCTTGGCAGTGTCGATCTCGATGCGGTTGGCGCGCAGTTCCCACGCCCGCTGGTTCGGCGCGCAGGTGGAGTAGGTGGAGCCGACCATCCGCCCGCGGGGGCCTTCGAGCTCGATGCGCTCGGCGCCGCCGTTGCCGCGGCGCTGGGTGAGCTGGTACTGCACGTTCTCGATGCGGTGGCGGTCCGCGTTCTGGTCGCCTTCGGCGCGGTCGGCCAGGATGCGCATGCCGCTGTCCTGGTACCGCACGTTGCCGATGGCGCTATAGCGTCCGGTCTCGGCGTTGTAGCTGAGCTTGTCGGTGCCCAGGAACTGGTCGCCGCGATTCAGGCGGACGTTGTCCTGCACGACGATGTCCTGCGCGGTGCCGGCGCGTTCGAGCTGGCCGCCGTCGATGTCCGTCGGCTCGCTGCTGCGGCCTTCGACGCCGCCCACCGGTGCGGGCGCATCTTCGAACACGGGCACCACGTCGATGATCGGGCAAAGTCCCCAGTCGTCCTGGTCGCCATCGGCAGCGTACGCCGGCAGGGCCAGCGCGATGCATAGCGACAACGGGAGCAGTCGGAGGGGTCGTTGCACTCGGGAACCGTGATCGTCGGCGTTCAGGAAAACGGGGTCGCTAGCTTGCCGTATCCCTTGCAAGGGGGCAACGCGAGCACCATCTTGCTCCCGGCACTGTTCATTTCCGCGTCAAGACAGGAGTGGCCCATGTCCCAGCAACCTTCTTCCGATACCGCACCGGTCTGCCGGACCGACGACGAATGGCGCGAGCGCCTGAGCCCGGAACAGTTCGCGGTATGCCGCTGCTCGGCCACCGAACGCGCCTTCACGGGCCGCTTCTGGAACCACAAGGAAGCCGGCACCTACACCTGCGTCGCCTGCGGCGCGCCGCTGTTCTCGTCGAAGGCGAAGTACGACTCCGGCAGCGGCTGGCCCAGCTACTGGGAACCGGTATCGAAGGACGCCATCACCGAGCACGTGGACGAGAGCCACGGCATGCGCCGTGTGGAGATCAAGTGCGCGCGCTGCGAATCGCACCTGGGCCACGTCTTCCCCGACGGTCCGCCGCCGACCGGCCTGCGCTACTGCATCAACTCGGCGTCGCTGGAGTTCGTGCCGGACGCGTGAGTCCGGCTCAGCCTTCCAGCAGCGCGCCCACATGGGCGACGCTCGCTTCGCGCAGCGCGGCCAGGTCGTAGCCGCCTTCCAGCATCGAAACGATGCGTCCATCGCCATGCCGCCGCGCGATGGCGACCAGTTCCCGCGTGATCCAGCCGAAATCCTCGCCCTCCAGTTCGACCTGCGCGAGCGGATCGCGCTTGTGCGCGTCGAACCCGGCGGAGATGAAAAGCAGCTGCGGCCGGAACGACTCCAGCGTCGGCAGCAGTTGCTCGCGCCAGATGCGGCGGAACGTCTCGCCATCGCAGCCCGGCGGCAGCGGCGCGTTGGCGATGTTGCCCACCCCACGCTCGTTCGCGTAGCCGGTGTCCGGGTACAACGGCATCTGGTGCGAGGACAGGTACATCACGCGCGGATCGGTGTCGAAGATCGCCTGCGTGCCGTTGCCGTGGTGGACGTCGAAATCGACCACCGCCACGCGCGACAGGCCGTGCTTGTCGCAGGCGTGCGCGGCGGCGGCGGCGATGTTGTTGAACAGGCAGAAACCCATCGCCACCGACGACGTGGCGTGATGGCCGGGCGGGCGCACGGCGCAGAACACGCGGCGCGTTTCGCCGTGCATCACGGCATCCACCGCGGCGATGCCCGCACCGGCCGCGCGCAGGGCGGCTTCGGCGGAGCCGGGGGCGAGCACGGTGTCGGGGTCCAGCTGCATCGGGCCATCGACCGGCGTATCGAGCACCAGCGCGAGCAGGGCGTCGTCGTGCACGCGCAGCAACTGCCCGCGGCTTGCGCGCGGCGCCTCGTGCCAGTCCAGGTCGGGGAAGGCTTCGCGCAGCGCTTCGGTCACCGCGACCAGGCGCAGCGGACGCTCCGCATGGCCCGGACCGGGATCGTGCCGCGTGCACGCGGGATGGGTGTAGATGCGCATGGCGCGCGGCGCGTCAGGCCTTGCGCCGCTCGTGGTTCCACAGCACTTCGCCGTGGCCGCTGGCGCGCGCGAGCACGCGGGCCAGCACGAACAGCAGGTCGGACAGTCGATTGAGGTAGCGCACCGCTTCCGGGCGCACGTCCTCGACACGCGAAAGCGACACCGCCTCGCGCTCGGCGCGGCGCACGACGGTACGCGCGACATGGCAACGCGCCGCCGCCTCGCCGCCGCCAGGCAGGATGAAATCCTTCAGCGGCGGAAGCGGTTCGTTGAACGCATCGAGGTGCTGTTCCAGGCGCTCGATATCGGCATCGAAAATCGCCGCATGGCCCGGGATGCACAACTCGCCGCCCAGGTCGAACATCTGGTGCTGCACGGTGGTCAGCAGGGCGCGGACGTCGTCGGGGATGTCAGCGGCGAGCACCAGGCCGATGCACGAATTGGCTTCATCCACCGTGCCGTAGGCGGCGACGCGGTCGGAGTCCTTGGCGACGCGACTGCCGTCGCCAAGCCCCGTCGTACCGTCGTCGCCGGTGCGGGTGTAGATCTTCGAAAGGCGGTTGCCCATGGCCGGGGTTCGGGATTGGGGATTGGGGATTCGAAAGTGCGATTCGGGAGAGCGGGCTTCTACGAATCCCTGATCCCGAATCTCGAATCCCGGCTCCTCAGACCGTCTGCGCGCGCAGCGCCGGAACGCGGCTGCGCAGCAGGGCGAAGCCGCCGAACAGCAGCGCGGCGTAGAAGAGCGTGCCCAGCACCGTCCACTGGAAGAACGGCAGCGCGGCGACGTAGCACGGCGCAAGGCCGGTCATGCAGGCCGGGTGCGCGGTCATCGGCGTGGCCGTCGCCCACACGGCGAAGTTGGTCACCACGAAGAACAGCACCGAACCCATGAGCGAGTAGCCCAGCACGCGCGCGCCGCTGACGCGGCCGCGCAGGCCGAAGCCCAGCGCCGCCGACAGCGCGATGCAGACGTACACCGACAGCCACGTCGCCAGGTACGCCGGGCTGGTGAAGTGTTCGAAGTAGGTTCCGCCCAGCGTCATGCCGAGGACCAGGTCCGACACCAGCATCGCGATCAGCGGCACGGCGATGGCCATCGCGCGCGACGCGAAATAGGCGCCACCGAACAGGGCCACGGCCTCGACCGGAGAAAAATTCGGCGGATGCGGCAACAGGCGCGTGAGCGCGGCGATCACGATCATGCCGATGAGCACCAGCGGACCGGGCGCGAACAGGCCGGAAGCGGATTGGGCGGGCGAGGCGGAAGCGGGACGGTTCATCGTGTTCGTGTCTTGAGAAGGTCACGGCCTTCAGGAACCGCTAGCATAGCGCAATGCCTGTCGCGGCCCCCTCAAATCCGCCCTCCGGCGCGCCCGGAGACTCCCCCGTCCAAGGCCCGGCCCATGTGCTGCACGACGTCCTGATCGTCGGCGGTGGCCTGGTCGGCGCCAGTCTCGCCATCGCGCTGGAGCGCCTGGGCCTGAAGGTCGGCCTGATCGAAGCCACGCCGCCCGGCGCGCTGCCGGCGGTGTTCGACGAGCGCAACCTCAGCTTTGCCGAAGCCACGATCAACGCGCTCACCGCGTTGGGCGTGATGCAGAAGCTGCGCGCGCCGTCCGGCGCGATCGCCCGCATCCACATCAGCCGTCGGGGCGATTTCGGGCGCGGCCTGCTCGAAGCCTCGCGCTATGGACGCAGCGAGTTCGGTCGCGTCGTGGTCGCGCGCGATTTCGGCGAAGCGCTCGAAGCGCGCCTGGCCGACGCCACGCACCTGCTGCGCTATCGGCCGATGCGTTTCCTCGGTTTCGCCGATGGGGCCGACGACATGCGCCGGGTCCGCGTGGCGGATGCCGATGGCGAACGCGTGCTGCACGCGCGTCTGGTCGTCGCCGCCGACGGCACGCGCAGCGGCGTGCGCGACGCGCTGGGCATCGGCACGGACGAACACGATTACCAGCAGACGCTTTTCGTCACGCGCGTGCGCGGTTCGCGCGCGCCGGACGGCACCGCGTACGAGCGCCTCACCCGTGACGGCCCGACCGCGCTGCTCCCGCGCGGCGATCGCCATTACGGCCTGATCCACGCCGTCGCCCGCAAGGACGCCGATGCCGTCGCCGCGCTGGACGAAGCCGGCTTCCTCGCGCGTGCGCAGGACAGGTTCGGCTGGCGCGCGGGTCGCTTCCTTTCGTGCGGGCCGCGCAGTTCGCACCAGGCGATCCGCGTCGTCGCGCAGCGCACCATCGCGCCGCGCGCGGCGCTGATCGGAAATGCGGCGCAGACGATCCATCCGATCGGTGCGCAGGGGTTCAACCTCGGCTTGCGCGACGCGCTCACGCTGGCCGAACTCATCGGCGATGCCCGCGCGCTGGACGCGCAGGCCGACTGCGGCAGCGATGCGTTGCTGCAGGCCTACGCCGCGCGCAGGCGCGAGGATCGCGAACGCACCCTCGGCTTCTCCGATGGTCTGGCTCGATTGACCGCCACCGACGCGCCGCTGCTGCGTCCGCTGCGCAGCTTGGGCCTGTTTGCGGTGGATCGCGTGGCGTCGGCGCAATCGTTCCTCGTTGGCGGCGCGATGGGCTATCGCGGCGACGTGCCGGCGCTGTGCCGGGAGGTGCGCGCATGAGCCGTCGCGGATCGGGACTGGATGTCGTCGTAGTGGGTGCCGGCGTGGTCGGCGCTGCCGCCGCGCTGGCGTTCGCGCGCGATGGAATGCAGGTCGCGCTGGTCGAAACGCGTCAGCCGCCTGCATGGCAACGTCTTGCCATCGATGCCGAAGGTATCGACCTGCGCGTGTACGCGTTCGCGCCGGACAACGCGGCGCTGCTCGACAGCCTTGGCGTCTGGCGCGATGTCGCCGACGCACGCCTGCAGCCGTACCGCGCGATGCGCGTGTGGGATGCGGCCGGCGGTGGCGAACTGGCGTTCGATGCCGACGCGTTCGGGCGTCGCGAACTGGGCTGGATCGTCGAACACGCGTTGCTGGTGGATCGCCTGTGGAACGCATTGCCTTCGGCCGGCGTGCACCTGCATTGCCCCGACAGCGTCGTCGCCCTGGAGCAGGACGAAAACGGCGCGACGGTCGTGCTCGAAAGCGGCCTGTCGCTGCGTTCGAAAATAGTGGTTGCCGCCGATGGCGCCGAGTCGAAACTGCGTTCGCTCGCCGGCATCGATGCGCCGCGCCACGACTACGGCCAGCGCGGCCTGGTGGCGTTCGTCGAAAGCGGGCGTCCGCACCGGACCACGTGCTGGCAGCGGTTCCTGCCGACCGGACCGCTGGCGTTCCTGCCGTTCGACGATCCGAACGTGAGTTCCATCGTGTGGACGCTGCCGGACGCCGAAGCGCAGCGTCTGCTCGACGTCGATGACGACGCATTCCTGCGCGAACTCGACAACGCATTCGCCGGCACGCTTGGCACATCGAAGCGCGTATCGCGTCGCGCGGCGTTCCCGTTGCGGCTGCAGCTGGCGCAATCGCTGGTGTCTGGACGCGTCGCGGTGATCGGCGACGCCGCGCATGCGGTCCATCCGCTGGCGGGGCAGGGCGTGAACCTGGGATTGCGCGATGTCGCGACCCTGCGCGGCACGCTCGCCGATTCGCGTTCGCGCGGGCTGGATCTGTCGGCGCGGCTACCGCGCTGGGCGCGTGCGCAGCGCAGCGAGAATGCGCTGTCGGCGCATGCGTTCGACGGCATCAATCGTCTTTTCTCGAACGATTCGGTGACTGCCACGCTGCTTCGCGGCCCCCTGCTGGGATTGGCGGGCAAGTTGCCGCCGCTCACGCACGCGTTCTGGCGTCACGCGGCCGGCCAATAAAGCGAACCCCTCCCAAGGCCGGGAGGGGTTCGCCATCGCCAGCGGCTTCTTGAGAATCACTTGCCGCCGGCAAGCTCGGCCTTGCTGATGCGACCGTCGTGGTTGGCGTCGATCGAATTGAAATCGGCGCTGAGCGTGGTTTCGGATTTGACCTCGGCACGGGTCAGGTTGCCGTCGTGGTTCGCGTCGAGCGAATCGAAGTTCACCTTGTTGGCGAGCGTCGAGTTCGGCGGGCTGGAGGTCGCGTTGACCTGTTGCTGCGAAGTCGCGCTGGTCGAGGTCGTCGCCGACGTCATCGGACGTGCGGGAGCCGGCGGATAGGCGGCCTGGTTCGCGGCGTCCGCTGCGTCCTGCGCCTGCATGCTCGCGGCGCCAGCTGCGCTCGCGGCCTGCTGCGCTTCGACGGCCGGCGCGGCGGGATTGGCCGCCGACTGTGCGGCCGAGGTCGCATCATGCGCGGCGTGCGACGCGTTCGTCGCCTTGTTGGCGGCGCGGTTGGCTGCGTCGGCCTGCTGGTGCACGGTGGTGTAGCCGCCGCTCGTCGCCTGCGTCGCGTCGCGCGCGCTCTGCGCGGCGTCGCGTGCGGTCTCGGCCGCGTCGGAGGCGGTTGCCGCGGCCGCTTCTGCCTGCTGCTGCGATGCTGCCGGATGCGCCTGCGTGCGTTGTGCGGCAGCGGGGCCGGCGATGCCGATCGTCGCGACGATCGCGGCGGCCAGCAGCTTGGGAGCAAGAATGTGCGCTGATTTCATGGTGCGTCTCGCCTGTTTGGAGGACGAGGCCGACGCTAGACCCGTGCGCATCAACCACGGGTAAATTCACGCGCACTTGAAGTCGCAACGTTCACCCATGTGAGCGTTGCGTCAGCGGAATTCGCGCGACGTCGTGGCGAAAACGGTGATCTCCTCGCGATCGTGGTAGAGCTGTCGCGCGCGAATCATCAGCGACTTCTCGGCCTGGTCCTCGAACAGCGACAGGCACAGCCGCGTTTCGTCCCAACGCTTCTTCATCGGAAGCTTGAGGTTGAAGATCGTGTGTCGGCACCAGCCTTCGCGAATCCATGTCGCCATGCGTTCGGCGACGCGACGCGGCTGCTCGACCATGTCGCAGACCATCCAGTCCAGCGGTGCGCGCGGATGCCAGTGGAAGCCGTCCTCGCGCAGGTGTTCGACTCGGCCGCTTTCGAGCAGCTTCTCCTGCAACGGGCCGTTGTCGACGGAGAGTACGCGCAGACCCTGGCGCATCAGCACCCAGCTCCAGCCGCCGGGCGCCGCGCCGAGGTCGGCGCCGCGCATGCCTTCGCGGAACAGGCGTTCGCGTTCCTTCTCGTTCAACAGCACCATCAGCGCTTCTTCGAGTTTCAGCGCGGAACGGCTCGGCGCGTCGGCATGCATGCGCAGGCGCGGGATGCCCAGCGGCCACGGTGCGCTGTCGCCGGCCTCGCCGATGGCGAGCAGCACGTGGTCGCCGGCGAGGAACACCACATGCAGCCGCGCGCGGCGCGAATCGTCGAACTGCGTGAGCCATCCGCCCTTTCGCAGCACGGGGCGCAGCGCGTTGCCGAAGCTGCGCGCGAGACCGGCCAGCGGCTTGGCGTCATCCGAATCGGGATGTTCGACCCACAGTTCGCCGAACGTGTACGAATTGCCCAGCACGGTTTCCAGCGCACGCAGGATCGGCGTGATGCGGTCGTTCGGCGTGAGTCCGCGCAGTTCGGCGATGCGGGTGAGTTTCTGCCTTGCGAAGATCAGCGAGGCGAACGGAAGCGCGCGGGTCAGCGCGCCGGCGTCCGCGCCTAGGAATTCGACGTAACCGCTGTTGCGCTCGGTGCGCGCATAACCGGGATGGCCGGCCAGGGCGGCGCGCTCGCTCAGCTCGCCCGCGAGTTCGGGCTCGAAGCCAGGGCGGCAATAGCAGAGGAGGGCGTCGCCTGGGGTCATGCCGGCTTAGTACCGCTCGCCGCCGGATTCGCCGTACGCGCGCAGCACGTCGCGCGCGAGGTCGCGATGCACGTCGCGCACGACTTCGATGCCGCGACGTTCGAGTTCGCCGATCCAGTCCGCCGGCAGCGGACCTTCGTCGAATTCGGCCAGCGTTTCGACGTCTTCGCTGCGCGCGCCGATGACCAGGCGGTCGATGCCGGCCCAGATCGTCGCGCCATAGCACTGGCAACACGGCTGCGAGGAGGTCGCCAGCGTGATTGGTCCGATGCGCTCGCCAATGGCGTCCTCGTTGAGTCGCGCGCGCTGCGTGCGCTGCTGCGCGAGCATGTACGCCATCGTCTCGGCATGCGCGAGCGAACACGTATGCGGCAGCACGCGGTTCACGCCAATGGAGATGATGCGTTCGTCCGGCCCGAATACCGCCGCGCCGAAAGGACCGCCGCTGCCGGCTTCGATGTTCAAGCGCGACAGCGCGATGGCGAGTTCGACCTTCGCCGCGTCGCCGACGTACTGGCGCTGCGTGTCGACCGACTCGTGGACCCAGGCGGGCAGGGTGAGGTGAACCTGCGCGTAGAGCATCAGTGCACCATCTCCACTTCGGCGATCTTGTCCTTGCATTGGCCCTGCACGCACTGGCAGCCCTCGATGGCCTTGAAGCCGCACACCGACATCATGCCCTTGCGCGCGCATTCGGCTTTCACGCCTTCCGGATCGGTCGGGCTGTTCGCGTTGACGCAGGCGGGCTTGGCGCCGCAGCAGTTGCCGACGTTCTTCACCGCGCAGTCTGAATCGGTCTTGCAGGCGAAATCGAGCTTGATTGGCGTGTTCGCGGACTCGCTTTGGACTTCCTTCTGCGTGGGCTCCGGCGCGCGCACGCGCGTGGGCTGCGGTGCGTCGGCCGCAGGCGGCGTCGCGGCGTGCGAGCCCTCCGAAGAGGGCGCGGCGCACGCGGCAAGCGCGAGCAGGGAGGAAACCTGAAGTACGGTCAGCAGTGCGGTCAGCAGGCGGCGCATGGCGTGCTCCAAGCGTAGATCAGCCCTTCGTGGCCCAGGTGTCGCGCAGCGTGACGCTGCGGTTGAACACGGGCGCGTCATTGCGATGATCGAAGCGATCGGCGACGAAATAGCCGATGCGCTCGAACTGGAACGACTGCTCCGGTGCCGCATTCGCGGCCGCCGGCTCCACGTAACCTGTGACGACGCGGCGCGATTCGGGATTGAGGTAATCCTTGTACGTCTTGCCGCCTTCGTCGTTGTCCGGGTCGGGCACGACGAACAGACGGTCGTACAAGCGCACCTGTGCCTTCACCGCGTGCTTCGCGCTGACCCAGTGGATGGTGCCCTTGATCTTGCGATCGGCGCCGGCCATGCCGGGACGCGATTCGGGATCGAGCACGCCGCGGATCTCCACGACCGTGTCGCCGTCCTTGATCACTTCATCGCAGCGGAAGATGCCGGCGCCGCGCAGGCGAACTTCGCCGCCCGGGATCAGGCGCTTGAAGCCCTTCGGCGGCACTTCCTCGAAATCCTCGCGCTCGATCCACAATTCGCTGGAGAACGGAACGGTGCGCGTGCCGGCGCTCTCGTCCTTGGGATGGTTCGGGAACGTCAGCGATTCCTCATGACCCGGGGCGAGATTGGTGATGACCAGCTTCAGCGGATCGATCACCGCCATGCGGCGCTGCGCGGCGGCGTCGAGGTCGTCGCGCAGCGAGCCTTCGAGGATCGAGATGTCCAGCAGCGAGTTCTGCTTGCTGATGCCGACGCGGTCGACCATCAGACGCAGCGCGCTGGGCGTGTAACCGCGACGGCGGATGCCCTGCAGCGTCGGCATGCGCGGATCGTCCCAGCCATCGACGAGGCCTTCGTTCACCAGCGCGAGCAGCTTGCGCTTGCTCATCACCAGGTAGTTGAAGTTCAACCGCGAGAACTCGATCTGGCGCGGCTTGCTGGCTTCCTTCGGGAAGCCCTTCGACAGCACCGGTTCCAGCAGCTCCGGCGAGTTGGCCAGGTCCACCTTGTCCACGCACCAGTCGTACAGCGGGCGGTGGTCCTCGAACTCCAGCGTGCACAGCGAATGCGTGATGCCTTCGACCGCGTCGCTGAGCGAATGCGCGAAGTCGTACATCGGGTAGATCGGCCATTCGTGGCCGGTGTTCTGGTGTTCGACGTGCTTGATGCGGTACAGCGCGGGATCGCGCAGGTTCATGTTGCCGCTGGCCATGTCGATCTTGGCGCGCAGCGTGCGGGCGCCATCCGGGAATTCGCCGGCGCGCATGCGGCGGAACAGATCGAGGTTCTCCTCGACGCTGCGATTGCGGAACGGCGACTCGCGGCCCGGCTCGGTCAGCGTGCCGCGGTATTCGCGCACCTGCTCGGGCGTGAGGTCGCACACGAACGCGTCGCCCTGGCGGATCAGCTTCTCGCCGGCCAGGAACAGCACGCCGAAGTAGTCCGACGCGTGGCGCAGGTCGTGCCATTCGAAGCCGAGCCAGCGGACGTCGTCCTGGATCGCACGCACGTACTCGGGGTCTTCCTTCACCGGGTTGGTGTCGTCCAGGCGCAGGTTGCAGTCGCCGCCGAACTCGGCCGCGATGCCGAAGTCCAGGCAGATCGCCTTGGCGTGGCCGATGTGGAGGTAGCCGTTGGGCTCGGGCGGGAAGCGGGTGCGGATCGCCTGGTGCTTGCCGCTGGCCAGGTCCTCGCGAACGATCTGCCGGATGAAGTCCTGCTTCGCGGGTGCGGCGGCTTCGGTGGCGGTGGCGGGAGCGGCGTGGTGGGGCGTAGCGGACATGCGTGGAGCCGTGGCGGGGAAGACCGGCAAGTTTAGCCGGTGCGGCAAATCCCCGCCGTGCCCCGCCCGTCACCCCGCGCCCGTCCCGGCAGGCGCGCACTGACGCGTTCAGGCCGGGCGTATGCTGTCGGAAGCCTCTTCCCCCGGAGCCGCCGCCATGAAAGTCGTCTACCAAGCCGCGAACCTGATCGACGCCCACCTGGTGCGGCACGCGCTGGAGGCCGAGGAAATCCCCGTCTTCCTTCAGGGCGAGGCGCTGATGGGGGGAATGGGCGAACTGCCGCTCTTCGGGACGATCCTGGTGTGCGTGCCCGACATCGTCTGGCCGCAGGCGAAGGACATCGTCGAAGCGCTGCCGCTGAACCAGCCGGCGGAGCTGGCCGACGACGAGCTGCCCGACGACGACGCCACCCCGGATTCTTCCCACGGCTGGTTGCCGGCCTGAACGGCCCTTTCGGGTATCGTGGCCCGCCCTCCCGCGCCCTTCGGTGGGCCCGCCCCATGTCCTTCGATTTCGACTCCCTGATCCGCGCCGTCGCCGATTTCCCCAAGCCCGGCGTGACCTTCCGCGACGTCACCCCGCTGCTGGCCGACGCCGGCGGTTTCGCGCGCTGCATCGATGCGATGGCCGAGCCGTGGCAGGGCAGCGAGGTGCAGGCGGTGTGCGGCATCGAATCGCGCGGCTTCATCTTCGGCGCCGCACTGGCGCAGAAGCTGCACGCCGGCTTCGTCCCGCTGCGCAAGCCGGGCAAGCTGCCGCCGCCGCTGGTGGAGGTGGACTATGCGCTGGAATACGGCACCGACCGTCTGCAGGCGCGTAACGACGCGCTGCGTCCGGGCGAGCGCACGTTGATCGTCGATGACGTGCTCGCGACCGGCGGCACGATCGCGGCCGCGCGCGAACTGGTCGGCAAGCTCGGCGCGGAGCTGGTCGGCGCGAGCGTGCTGATCGAACTGGATGGCTTGAACGGACGGGCGCGCTGGCCGCAGGGCGTGCCGCTGCATGCGTTGCTTCATTACTGATAGTTTGACAGCCGCTTTTGTAGCCCGGGTAAGCGCAAGCGCACCCGGGGGGCTGTCACGCTCACCCGGGCACGCTTTCGCTTACCCGGGCCACGAGGCTCTAGACGCTAGAGCCTGCTGTCCTGCGACGGCACTCGCTGCGGCGGACGCAGCAGCTGTTCGGGAAGCTTGCGGAATTCGCCGGCCAGCTGCATCAGGAAGTCGCCCATCGCCGAACTGCGTCGCCAGACCATCGCGATCTGCCGATGCGGCGGTTCGCCACGGAAACGCAGCAGGTGGATGTCCGGCGAGGACGGCACCGGCGGCTGCACGGCGAGCACCGGCAGCAACGTGATGCCCACGCCGGCGGCGACCATCTGCCGCAGCGTTTCAAGGCTGGTGGCGCGGAAGCCGTCGCGTTCGTCGGCGCCGGCCATGTGGCACACGTCCAGCGCCTGGTCGCGCAGGCAATGGCCTTCTTCGAGAAGCAGAAGGTGCTGGTGGTCCAGGTCGTGGAGTTCCAGCGAATCCTGTTCGGCCATCGGGTGCTGCTGCGGCACGGCCAGCAGGAAGGGTTCGTCAAACAGCGTTTCCACGTGCAACTGATCGTCGTGGATGGGCAACGCGAGCAAGCCCGCGTCCAGCCGTCCATCGCGCAATCGCTGCAGGATCTGGTCGGTCTTCTCTTCGATCAGCAGCAGTTCCAGCCGCGGGAAACGCTGGCGCAGTCGCGGCACGACATGCGGCAGCAGGTACGGCCCCAGCGTGGGGAACAGGCCCAGCCGCACCGTGCCGGCTTCCGGATCCTGGCTGCGGCGCGCGATCTCCGACATCTGCTCGACATCGGCGATGACCTTGCGCGCGCGTTCGGCGACTTCGCGGCCGACCGGCGTGAGCATCACGCGGCGCGGCGCGCGCTCGACCAGCGCGACGCCGAGTTCGTCCTCGAGTTTCTTGATCTGGGTCGACAACGTCGGCTGGCTGACGAAGCTGGCCGCGGCAGCGCGGCCGAAATGCTTGTGGTCGGCCAAGGCCACCAGGTACTTGAGATCGCGCAGGTTCAAGGCGGGTCCCTCGCGTCAAAAACTGCGTGGATGCTGGCTGGAGGGTGAAGCATCAACCCCGCGCCCTTCCCCCGCAAGCGGGAGAAGGGCGCGTGTGCATCATGCAGCTGCGGCGGCGGTGGTCTGCGCCGGCGCGCTGGTGCGGATCAGGTGGTCGAAAGCGCTCAGCGCCGCCTTCGAGCCTTCGCCCATCGCGATCACGATCTGCTTGAACGGCGTGGTCGTGGCATCGCCGGCGGCGAACACGCCCGGCACCGAGGTGCGGGCGTGCGAATCGACTTCGATCTCGCCGCGCGGCGACAGCGCCACGGCGCCCTTCAGCCATTCGGTGTTGGGCAGCAGGCCGATCTGCACGAACACGCCGTCCAGCTCGACGCGGTGCGCGTCGCCTTCGACGCGGTCCTTGTAGACCAGACCGGTGACCTTCTGGCCATCGCCGAGCACTTCGGTCGTCTGGCCGCTGACGATCACGTCGACGTTCTTCAGCGAACGCAGCTTGCGCTGCAGCACTTCGTCGGCACGCAGCTGCGCATCGAACTCGATCAGCGTGACGTGCGCGACGATGCCGGCGAGGTCGATCGCGGCCTCGACGCCCGAATTGCCGCCGCCGATCACCGCCACGCGCTTGCCCTTGAACAGCGGGCCGTCGCAGTGGGGGCAGTAGGCCACGCCCTTGTTCTTGTATTCCTGCTCGCCGGGCACGTTCATCTGGCGCCAGCGCGCACCCGTCGACAGCACGACGCTGCGGGACTTCAGCGAGGCGCCGTTCTCCAGCTGCACTTCGATCAGGCCGCCGGGCTCGTTCGCCGGAATCAGCTTGCTGGCGCGCTGCAGGTTCATGATGTCCACGTCGTACTCGCGCACGTGCTGCTCCAGCGCGCTGGCGAGCTTCGGGCCTTCGGTGTAGGTGACGGAGATGAAGTTCTCGATCGCCATCGTGTCCAGCACCTGGCCGCCGAAGCGTTCGGCCGCCACGCCCGTGCGGATGCCCTTGCGCGCGGCGTAGATCGCCGCCGCGGCGCCGGCCGGGCCGCCGCCGATCACGAGCACGTCGAACGCGTCCTTGGCCTTGATCTTCTCGGCATCGCGCTGCGAGGCGCCGGTGTCGAGTTTGGCGACGATCTGTTCGACCGTCATGCGGCCCTGGTCGAACGGCTGGCCGTTGAGCAGTACGGTCGGCACCGACATGATCTGCCGCTGCTCGACCTCGTCCTGGAACAGCGCGCCGTCGATGGCGACGTGGTGGATGTTCGGGTTGATCACGCTCATCAGGTTCAGCGCCTGCACGGTGTCCGGGCAGTTCTGGCACGAGAGCGAGAAATAGGTTTCGAAGTGGTATTCGCCTTCCAGGTCGCGCACCTGTTCGAGCAGTTCCGGCGCGGCCTTGGACGGATGACCGCCGACCTGCAGCAGGGCGAGCACGAGCGAGGTGAACTCGTGGCCCATCGGAATGCCCGCGAAGCGCACGCCCACGTCCGTGCCGGCGCGATTGATCGCGAAGGACGGGCGGCGCGCGTCGTCGTCGCGACGCGAATAGGAAATCCTGTCGGAGAGCGAGGCGATGTCCTGCAGCAGGCCTTCCAGCTCGCGCGACTTCTCGCCGTCATCGAGCGAGGCGACGAGCTCGATCGGCTGCGTGACCTTTTCGAGATAGGCCTTCAACTGGGTCTTGAGATCGGCATCCAACATGCGACGGCTCCAATGGTTTCTTCGGGATGAACGCCGCGAGCGCCCGGGCGGAGGGAGGGAGAGCCCCGGACGTCGCGACATTCAAAAAAGGTGGTCAGCATCTGACCGGACGGCCTCGAGCGGAGGCGGTGGAGCAGGGCGGACGCGTGCGGTCCGCCCCCTCCGGCCACGCCCTGCAGGCAGGGCGCGGCATGCGGTCGTCAGATCTTGCCGACCAGGTCCAGCGAGGGCTTCAGGGTCTGCTCGCCTTCCTTCCACTTGGCCGGGCAGACTTCGCCCGGGTGCGAGGCGACGTACTGGGCGGCCTTGACCTTGCGCAGCAGCTCGCCCGCGTCGCGGCCGATGCCGCCGGCGTTGATCTCGACGATCTGGATCTTGCCTTCCGGATCGATCACGAACGTGCCGCGATCGGCCAGGCCGGCTTCCTCGATCATCACGCCGAAGTTGCGGGTGATCACGCCCGTCGGGTCGCCGACCAGCGGGTACTGGATCTTCTTGATCGTGTCGGAGGTGTCGTGCCACGCCTTGTGCGTGAAGTGGGTGTCGGTCGACACGCCGTAGATTTCCACGCCCAGCTTCTGGAAAGCGGCGTAGTTGTCGGCCAGGTCGCCCAGCTCGGTCGGGCAGACGAAGGTGAAGTCGGCCGGGTAGAAGAACACGACGGACCACTTGCCCTTCAGGTCGGCATTGGTGACTTCGATGAACTCGCCGTTCTTATAGGCGGTGGCCTTGAACGGCAGGACTTCGGTGTTGATCAGCGACATCGGGAGGTTCCTTTGGCTGGGTGGGTGAGGGTGAAAACAATGGGAACAGGGTAAGGATGCCAATCCAATCCATCAAGTTGATTGATGGAATTGATTCAATAGACGCTGTCTATGATATCTGCCGGACGATAGGAACGGCGTCCATTCGACATGCGGGTGCGGGCGCGGGGCTCAAGGGCTGCCGCAGGGGCCGTCGGCACGCGAAAATGCCGCCATGCACGACGCCCCCCGCATCGACGACGAACCGGCCACTGTCGGCCGGCTCCTGACCAGTGCCGCGCGCCGCCTTCCCGGGGATGAAGCCCGCGCGGAGGCCGAAAGGCTGCTCGCCCACGCGCTGGGCGTCGGACCGACGTGGCTTTACACGCATCGCGACGATGTCCTGGCGCCCGCCCAGGTGACCGGATTCGAACGCCTGCTCGAGCGGCGCCTGGCCGGCGAACCGGTGGCCTACCTGCTCGGCCATCGCGGCTTCTGGCGCTTCGATCTGGCGGTGACGCCGGCCACGCTGATTCCGCGGCCGGAAACCGAGCGCCTGGTCGAACTCGCCCTCGAACGACTGCCCGACGGTCGGCCGCTGCGCGTGGCGGACCTGGGCACGGGCACGGGGGCGATCGCGCTGGCGATCGCCTTCGAACGGCCGCTCGCGCAGGTCGTCGCGACGGACGCCAGCGCGGCGGCGCTGGCCATCGCGCAAGGCAATGCGAAGGCGCTGGGGTTGTCGCGGGTGGAGTTCCGAGAGGGCGACTGGTTCGGCCCGCTCGCCGGGGAGCGTTTCGATCTGATTGCCAGCAATCCTCCGTACATCGCGCAGGACGACGCCCACCTCACGCAAGGCGACCTGCGCTTCGAGCCTGCGAGTGCGCTCGCCTCGGGCGTGGATGGCCTCGATGACATCCGGCGCATCGCCGCCGCAGCGCCCACGCATCTTCGCGATGGCGGCTGGCTGCTCGTCGAGCACGGCTGGGATCAGGGCGATGCTGTGCGCGAAATTTTCTCGAATGCCGGGCTGGAAGGTGTCGAGACGGTGCAGGACTGGGAGCGGCGCGATCGCGTCACGCTCGGGCACCGGTAAGCCGGACGCGTCGATGCGATCCAAAAAGAAAGGGCCCGCAATGCGGGCCCTTCCGGTATGGCATGGAATTGCGACGGCTTAGAAGCTGGCGCGCACGCCGACCGTGTAGGTGTCGACGCCATCGGCCAGACGCAGGCCGCCGTGCAGGCCCCAGGTCGGGTTGAAGCTGTAGACCATGCCGAAGTCGGCGTAGAAATTGCCGTCGTAGTGGTGGTTGTAGTCTTCGTAGCCGAGGTAGGCGTTGGCGGTCAGGCCGTCCATGACACGGCCCAGCACGCCGGTGCTGATCGTGCCGCCCTGGTAGTTCAGGTTCTCGCGGCAGTCGGTGCAGCCCCAGTAGTTTTCGTGCAGCTTCACGCGCGCGTCGCTGTCGGCGTAGTTGATCTGCGAGACCCAGTCGGCGTTCGCGCCGATCGGCGTGTTGAAGCCCATGCCCAGCGTCCAGCCCGGATTCTTGAACTTGCCGTGGTCGCGCGAGTCCTCGACGGCGCTGTAGCTGGCCGTGCCGAAGATGTTGTCGGTGAAGGCATACGAACCGCTCAGCACGCCGCCGTTCGGGTAGAAATTGATGCCGTGGCCGGCGACGCCGTCCTGGTAGACGTAGTCGAGCTGGGCGTAGGTATAGCCGATGCCGTTGGATTCGCTGGCGTTGGCGAGGAAAGGAGCGGCGGCGAGCGCCAGGGCGATGAAAGACTTCTTCACGGGGTGTTCCTTGGTGAGGGGGCCTCCCGGCATTCGCCGGGCAGCGCAGTAAACCCGCGGCCTTTCGCACCCCCAATCGGACGGTTCTTAAAAATTCGTTCGACAAGAAAAGGTCGTCGTTGCCGCACGCGCTAGAATTTCCGCCCTGTATTTCCAAGAGTTCCGCGAGGCCCCCGCGATGCGCACGCTCTACCCCGAGATCGAACCCTTCGACAGCGGCACCCTGAAGGTCGACGATCGCCACACGCTGTACTACGAGCAGTGCGGCAATCCCGACGGCAAGCCGGTCGTGCTGCTGCACGGTGGCCCGGGTGCGGGCTGCAGCGCGAAGATGCGGCGCTTCCACGATCCGGCGCGTTACCGCATCGTGCTGTTCGACCAGCGCGGCAGCGGGCGCTCGACGCCGCACGCGGACCTGGTCGACAACACCACCTGGGACCTGGTCGCCGACATCGAACGACTTCGCGCGAAGCTGGGCGTCGACCGCTGGCAGGTCTTCGGCGGTTCGTGGGGTTCGACGCTGGCACTGGCGTATGCGCAGGCGCATCCGGAGCGCGTGACCGAGCTGGTGCTGCGCGGCATCTTCATGCTGCGTCGCTGGGAACTGGAATGGTTCTACCAGGAGGGCGCCTCGCGGCTGTTCCCTGATGCGTGGGAGCACTACCTCTCCGCCATCCCGGTGGTCGAGCGCCACGACCTCATCAGCGCGTTCCATCGCCGGCTGACCTCGTCCGACGAGGCCACCCGTCTGGCCGCAGCCAAGGCGTGGAGCGTGTGGGAAGGCGCGACCAGCTTCCTGCACGTGGATCCGGATTTCGCGGCGAGCCACGAAGACCCGCAGTTCGCGCTCGCCTTCGCGCGCATCGAGAACCACTACTTCGTCAACAGCGGATTCTTCGAAGTCGACGACCAGCTGCTGCGCGACGCGCACCGCATCGCCGACATCCCCGGCGTGATCGTGCACGGCCGTTACGACGTGGTGTGCCCTGTCGCTAACGCGTGGGACCTGAAGAAGGCGTGGCCGAAGGCGGACCTCGAAATCACGCCGGCGTCCGGCCATTCCGCGTTCGAAGCGGAGAACGTCGATGCGCTGGTGCGTGCGACGGATCGGTTTGCCTGAAGCTATTTAGTCCTGTAGCCCGGGTAAGCGAAGCGCACCCGGGTTAGGCGTCGGAGGCCCCGGGTGCGCTTCGCTTATCCCGGGCTACAAATCCGAAGTTCAACCGGCCGGCGAACCATCCGGATTGTGCTCAAGCATCCACAACCCGGCCCAAAGCTTGAGGTCGAGCTCGTAACCTTCGCGCTGCTTCTGCATCAGCCACGCCGGCGCCTGCGCGCGCGGGACTTCATGCACGGTGATGTTCTCGTTGTCGATGCCGCCGCCGGTGCCGACGCGCGTCAGTCCGCGCGCACGCACGAAGGCGATGCGCTCGCTGCTCATGCCGGCCGAGGTCGGGCCGATCAGCAGCACTTCCAGCCGCTCCGCGGCCCAGCCGGTTTCCTCGATCAGCTCGCGCCCCGCGGCCGATTCCAGCGTGTCGGTGTCGTGGTCGTCGCCGACCAGGCCGGCGGGCATTTCGATCGTCGGCGCGCCCAGCGGGATGCGGTACTGCTCGACGAACAGCAGCTTGTCCTCCGGCGTGACGGCGATGACGATCACCGCCAGGCCCTCGCCCGTGGTGCGTTCGACGTATTCCCACCGACCACGCCGCAGCATGCGCAGCCACGGGCCTTCGTACAGCGTTTCCAGCGGTTCGTCGTCGTGGCGGTCGGGCTTGGCGTTCATTCGGTGGCGATCTGGCGTGCGATGCGTTGGATCGTATTACGCACCCTGTGACGGGGCGAAGTCGAGGCCGGCCGACTGGTACAGCCGGCGACGCGTCATCGGACCGAACCGCAGCGATTCGCACAGCGCACCGAGGATCGCCGCATCGGCATTGCCGCGCGCGAAATGCAGCGAGGTTTCCCCCAGCGGCGCATCGAGCGCGATCGTCGTCAGCCGTCGGCACAGCAGCGCCTGCTCGCGATGCGCGCGCAGCTTCGCCGCAGTGGACGCGGCGCCGCGCAGGCGCAGGAAGGGGACTTCCTCGACGCGTTCGAGCAGCGCATCCAGCGTGCCGAAATGACCCAGCAGCGCGGCCGCGGTCTTCGAACCGATGCCCGGCACGCCCGGAATGTTGTCCACCGCATCGCCGGTGAGCGCGAGGTAGTCGGCGATCTGGTGCGCGTGCACGCCGTGGCGTTCGGGCACGCCGGCCGCGCCCCAGCGCTGGCCCTTGGCGAAGTCCCACTGCTCGTCGTGGTCGCCGAGCAACTGCGACAGATCCTTGTCGGCGGAAACGATGACCGAACGGAACCCGTGCGCGCGCGAAGACGCGACGGCGCTGCCGATCAGGTCGTCGGCTTCGTATTCGCCATGTGCGAGCACCGCCAGTCCCAGCGCCGCGCACAGCGTGCGGCAGTGGACGAACTGGCGACGCAGTTCCTCCGGCGCGGATTCGCGATTGGCCTTGTAGGCCGGGTAGAGCGTGTTGCGGAAGCACGAATCCAGCGCCTCGTCGAAGGCGATGGCGATGTGCTGCGGGCGCGCGCGATCGAGCAGTTCCAGCAGGAAGCGCGCGAAACCGTGCACGGCGTTGGTCGGCCAGCCTTCGGTATCGTGGAACTCGTTGGGCATCGAATGCCAGGCGCGGAAGACGTACATGCTCGCGTCGACCAGGTACAAGGTCCCGGCGGCCTGGGAGGCGGCGGGCACGCTCACGTCGGGCTCCATTCGGTCAGCAGGTCGCGCGGGTCAGGGCGCTCGCGCTCGGGGGCGTCCAGCTTCGGCGTGCCGATGTGGATGTAGCCGACCACGCGCTCGTCCTCGCCCAGGCCCAGCCAGCGGTCCACCTCGGCATCGTAGGCGAGCCAGCCGGTCAGCCAGATCCCGGCGAAGCCCAGCGCCTGGGCAGCCTGGAGCAGGGCGAAGCAGACGCATGAGGCGGTCGAGAAGCGCTCGGATTCAGGAATCTTTTCGTCCGGACCGAAGCGTCCGATCACCGCCACGACCAGCGGAGCGTGAGAGAATCGGCTCCGGTCCTTCTCGAACACCGCCTCGCTGGCCTCCGGGTCGCGTTCGCGGCTGCGGGCGGCCAGGAGTTCGCCGAACGCGTGCCGGGCATCGCCCCGGAAGCTCAGGAACCGGAACGGCACCCGTTTGCCGTGGTCGGGCACGCGGACGGCCGACTGAAGCATGCGCAGGAGGGTGTCGGGGTCGGGGGCAGGCTCGCCGAGCTGCTTCGGCGGCACCGATCGGCGGGCGTCCAGGCCGGCCAGGGCCAGGTCGATTTGTCGGGAGTCAGAAGTGTTTAGCGACATCAGTCACAATTGTTCAACGTGGTCCTGCAAGACGGTGTCGTATCTTGCCACTATGCGCCGGGGAACTGCCGGCGAGCGGCAGATCTGGTCCTAGCAACAGGGGAACATCGCAGTGTCCGGCTACCCGCACGGCGTCGCTCAAGCCTCGCGTACCGATCCCTTGCGCGTGCTCGAGGAAATCAAGCGTTTGTCCCTGGAGGTCCTCGGCGGCCTGCCGGGCACGCTGTATGGGCCGGTGGAAGATGCCCTGAAGGTCGCCGCGCTCAAGGGCGACGGCAAGACCAACCATTATGAGGAACAGGCGGCGTTGTGGGTGCTCCGTCAGCACCAGGCCTCGCACGTCATGAAGTTCCGCCAGCAGATCGCGCAGGCCTTCGACGATTTCCGCGCCCTGCGCATCCGCAGCGGCGGCGACGTCCCGCTGCGCCTGCTCGATGAACAGCAGCTGGAATACGAACTGGCCAGCGGCCGCCTCAACGAGTCGCTGGTGGCGCGCTTCGCCCGCCCGCTGGATACGTTGCAGAGCCGCCTGCAGGCACTGTCGGAGGCGCTGCGCGTGCCGGCGGGGCTCAACCCGATCGGTCCGGAGCGCCTGGTCACCGCGTTCTCGCAGACGCTGCAGGACGCGCAGGTGCCCGACACGTTGCGCGGCCGGCTGTTCCGTCATTACGAAACCGATCTGATCCGCCTGCTCGGCGACCTCTATGCGCGCGTGAACGCGCTGCTGGGCAGCTCGGGCTACGGCGCACCGGTCGCGCCGCGTCCGCAGGAAGAAATCCGGCGTGGCGGCGAAGGCGGCGTTGCCGGGCCTGTGGGCGGCTACGGCGGCGGCTATGCGACGCCGGATGGTTTCGGCGGTCCCGGCGGTGGCTTCGGGCCCGGTCCGGGCATGGTCGGCGAGCCCGGCGCTCGTCCGTCCGGTCCGCCGATGTCGCAGCAGGACATCGCCGCGATGGCGCAGGAGCTGGCGCAGCTGCGCGGCCAGCTGCACGCGTGGCGCGAATCGATCTCGCGCGGCGACGTCGCGTCCGGCGGCGCGGGCATGCATGCGAGCGATCGTCCGGTCATGCAGCGTCGCGAGATGCGCGTGGACGAAATCCTCAGCGTCGCCTCGCTGTTGCAGGCCGAACCGCCGGATGCATTCGCGCGCGCGCTGGCCGTGACCGGTCGCCTCGGCGAAACCATCCGCGACCATCTGCAGGACGGCGCACGTCGCCTCGGGCTCAATCCCGACCAGGCGTGTTTCAGTCCGGAAGAAGAAGACGCGATCGACCTGGTCGCGATGCTGTTCGACTCGCTGTTCCACCACAATGCGCTGCAGGATCGCGCGCGCCGCCTGTACGCGCGCCTGGTGCTGCCGTACGTGAAGGTCGCGCTGACCGACAATGCTGTGTTCGTGAAGCGCGAGCATCCGGCGCGACGCCTGCTGGACGCCATCACCGAAGCCTGCGAAGGCAACGATGGCGAGACGCCGCAGGATCGCGAACTGCTCGATCGCGCCACCGAAATTTCGCAGCGCATCGTCGCCGACTACAACGAAGACCTCGCGGTGTTCGAGATGGCGCACGCCGAACTCGACGCCGTGCTGGCGCAGCAGCGTCGCCGCTTCGAGTTGCAGGAACAGCGCGCCGCCAAGGCCACCTACGGCCGCGAGCGCCTCGGCGCCGCGCGCGCGCAGGCCGAGTCGGCACTGGAAGAGCGCCTGACCGATTCGACGCTGACGCAGGCGGTGGCGGATTTCCTCGCGATGCCGTGGCGCCATCATGTCGTGCAGACGCTGCTCCGCGAGAACACCGACCAGCGCCGCCACGCCGAAGCGATCGCGCTGGGCGATGCGCTGGTGATGGCCGATCGCCTCGCCGAGGAAGGTCGCGGCCGCGAACTGGCCGACCAGTTGCTGGCCTTGCAGCCGGCGATCATCGACTGCCTCGCCAGCTCGGGCCTGGACGACAGTGCCGCGCAGCACGGCATGGCCGGACTGGTCCGTGCGCTGTCCACGCCGGACACGCCGCGCCGCCATGCACCTGTCGAGCCGCTGGCGATGCCGGAAGACGACGCCGGTGAAGCTGAGCGCCGTGCGTGGTTCGGCGGCGACACCGACGCCGAATCGGTCCGCCACGATCCGCTGCTGGCCGAGCGCATGCGCACGCTGGACGTCGGCGACTGGCTGCGCCTGACCAATCCCGAGGGCGAAAGTACGGCGGTAAAGGTCGCCTGGCTGAGCCCGCTCAGTTCGCGCTACCTGCTGGTGAACCGCCGCGGTCTGCGCGTGCTGGTCGCCTCGGCGGAAGAGCTGGCCGCATTGGCTGGCGCGGGCCGCCTGACCATCGGCGCCGAACGCACCGCGTTCGACGAGGCGATGCGGCAGGTGAAGCGACACCTAGATCGGGCGTCGGCTACGTCGCGCTGAAGTTCGTCGTGATTCCGGCGGATGCTGGAATCGGGTTCGACTGTTGCTGCGAGGGCGCCCCGGGTGCGCTTCGCTTACCCGGGCTACGGGGTTCCCGTCATCCCGGCGAAGGCCCGAGACCCAGGCCTGCACTGCATGGAACTCCTGAGCTTTCGTAGGATGGGTTTCGCGAAGCGAAACCCATCATCAGGCGCAACGCGATGGGTTTCGCTTCGCGAAACCCATCCTACGGTGCTGCCACGCCGAACCCGGGTGCGCTTCGCTTACCCGGGCTAGGGAGTTCCCGTCATCCCGGCGAAGGCCGGGACCCAGGCCCGCACTGCACGGGCACTCCTGAGCGTTCGTAGGATGGGTTTCGCGAGCGAAACCCATCATTAGGCGCAAACGCGATGGGTTTCGCTTCGCGAAACCCAGCCTACGGTGCTGCCACGCCGAACCCGGGTGCGCTTCGCTTACCCGGGCTAGGGAGTTCCCGTCATCCCGGCGAAGGCCGGGACCCAGGCCCGCGCTGCACGGGCACTCCCTGAGCTTTCGTGGGATGGTTTTCGCGAGCGAAACCCATCATTGGGCGCAAACGCGATGGGTTTCGCTTCGCGAAACCCATCCTACGGTGCTGATCCGTAGCCCGCGTTAGCGAAGCGCGCCCGGGAGCTGCCACGCCCAACCCGGGTGCGCTTCGCTTACCCGGGCTACAACGACGCCTTACGTCGCCGACGCTGCAACCGCGGCCACGACCCGCTCCGGCCACACCGTCTTCGCCAACAACTCGTCGTCCCAATCCAGCGCCAGCTTCCCTTCGCGCGACGCCGCTTCGGTCACGAACAGGCTGACGAAATTGAACACGTTGCGCGCGTACATCTCGCTGGCGTGCACCGCGCCCATGCTGGCGAGGTTGAGCGGGCCGGCGACCACCACGCCGCCGCTTTCGATGTTCTCGCCCGGGCGCGTGAGCTCGCAGTTGCCGCCGGTTTCCGCGGCGAGGTCGACGATGACGCTGCCCGGCCGCATGCCCGCCACCATCGCGGCGGTGATGATCTTCGGCGCTGGGCGGCCCGGCACCGCCGCGGTGCAGACGATCACGTCGATGTTCTTGAGATGTTCGGCAAGGCGACGCTGCTGTTCGGCGCGTTCCTCCTCGGTGAGCGCGCGCGCGTAGCCGCCTTCGCCCGCGGCGCTCACGCCCAGGTCGAGGAAACGACCGCCCAGCGATTCGATCTGCTCGCGCGTTTCGGGCCGCACGTCGAAGCCTTCGACCTGCGCGCCCAGGCGCTTGGCGGTGGCGATCGCCTGCAAACCGGCGACGCCGGCGCCGACGATCAGCACCTTCGACGGCCGGATCGTGCCGGCGGCGGTGGTCAGCATCGGGAAGAAACGCGGCGCGAGCTGCGCAGCGATCAGCACGGCTTTATAGCCGGCCATGCCGGCCTGCGAGCTGAGCACGTCCATCGCCTGCGCACGCGTGGTGCGCGGCAGGCGTTCGAGCGGGAAGGCGAGGAGATTGCGCGCATTAATCGCTTCGCCACGCGTCGCATCGGCCTGCGGTGCGAGCAGCCCGACCAGTGCGGCGCCCTTGCGCAGACTCATCAGCGTCGGCGAGGACGGCGGCTGCACGCACAGGACCAGATCGGCTTCGCGCAACGCGGTCGCGGCATCGGCGACGAGTTCGGCGCCAGCTTCGGCGTAAGCGTCGTCGGTGAAGGAGGAAAGCCGGCCCGCGCCGCGTTGCACGCGAACCTTCGCGCCGCGCGCGACGAGTTTCTTGCAGGTTTCGGGCGTCAGTGCGACGCGGCGCTCGCCGCTTGCGGTTTCGCTTGCCACGCCAATGGTGATGCCCGCCATCGCTGCTCCCCGTCCCGGTTTTTTCCGCATCGTAGCGGAAGGCGTGGCCGGGTGCGGGGTGGGACTACGGGTTCTGGGGGTTCGCGGAGTGCAGAAGCAGAATCACCATGGGTTCCAGCTTTCGCTGGAATGACGGTGAACGTGGTTTGTCGCTGACGAAGTGCCCATGTGTTTGGTGCCTGGGTCCCGGCTTTCGCCGGGATGACGCTCGGGAGTTACCGATCCCGCGGCGGCGGGCCCGGCGGCATGTCGGCGGGCGCCGGGTTGGCCTGCACCCAGACCTTGCGCTCCTCGGGCGACATCGCACGCCACTTGTCCTTCAGCGCCTTGCGCTGCGGTTCGTCGAGCGTGCGCATCTTCGCGAACAGGGCGCGGGTCTGCTCGCGCTGTTCGGGGCTCATGCTTTCCCAGCGCTGCATGCCGTGGCGCGCACGCTGGCGTTGTTCGGGCGTCATCTGCTGCCAGCGCTGCGCGCGTTCGAACATGCGCGCGCGTTCGTCGGGCTGCGTGTTCCAGCGATCGCGCATCGGGGCCAGCAGCGTCTCGCGCTGCGCGGGCGTCAGCTGGTCCCACGCCGGTAGCGGCTTGGCGGCGGGCGAAACGGGTGCGGCGGGCGGGACGGGCGGATCGGCCGCCAGTGCCGGGGCGCTGGCGATCATCAATGCGAAGGCGAGTGAGGTCAGGGCGTTGCGCATGTCACGGCTCCAGGGAGGCCACGGCGTCACCATTGGACGCCAGCCACAGGTACAGGTCGGGGTTTTCGTCGAGCGCGGCAACCGCGGTGTCGGCGTCGAAAGCGGTCGGACTCGCCGGCGTGTCCGCGCGGGCGATGGCAGGCGCCGTAGCGTTGGTCGGCAACGACGTCTGCGCGGGCCGCAGTTGCAGGCCGATGGCGACGGCGAACACCGCCGCCAGTCCGCTACCCAGCACCCAGTTGAAGCCGCGTCGCGTCTCGCGCTGCTCGCCCGGTCGCGCCGCCGCCTGGCGGGCACCGCGCAGGCGCGCGCGGGTCGCGGAGGACACCTGCGAGACCGCCTGCGCGTGCAGCTCGCGCATGGCATGGTCGAAGCGATCGTCGTGGGAGCTCATGATCTGGTGCCTGTCGTGTCGTGCTTGCGGGATGTCATCGCCAATCCTCCAGTTGCCGCTGCAACGCTTCGCGTGCGCGCGACAGATGGGTCTTCACCGCGCCTTCGCTGCAACCCATCGCCCGCGCGGTCGTGGCGACGTCGAGTTCTTCCAGCACGCGCAGCGTGAACGCTTCGCGTTGCCGGGTCGGTAGGGTGCCCAGCGCATCGGCAAGCTTGCCGTAGGCCTCGCGGCCTTCATGCGCACGCGAGGGATCGGGTGCGTCGTCGGCCCAGTCCAAGGCGCTTTCCTCGCGTTCCGGCGCGGGCATCAGCCAGCGCAGGCGGAACGTGCGGCGACGCTGGATGTCGACGATGCGGCTGCGCAGGATGCTCCAGAACAGCGGCGTCCATTCCGCCGCCGGCCGCTCGCGGTAGCCGAGCATCTTCATCATCGCGTCCTGTACCGCGTCGAGCGCGTCGTCGCGATGGCGCAGGCCCAGTTCGGCGAAACGGAACGCACGCGTGCCGATGCCCGCCAGGAATTCCTCCAGCGATGCCGGCAACCGCACCGGCGCCGCGTCAGGCTCCGGGGCGGAGCCTTCGGCGGCGGCGCGGGCGTGCGCGTCGGCCGCCGAAACGGACGGCACGTCGTCTTCGATCTCGCGATTCACGCGTCGGAGCATACGGGGTCCGGGTTAATGGTCGTGCCAAGGGCGGCGGCGGAGCCTGCGTGCGTCATCGTCCCTTCCTCGCCTTCGGCCCGGGTGGGCCTTGCGGGAAGGGGAACGCCCGGCGTGCGGGGCGGTTGACACGACTGGCGCCGCATTCATCCGCGGTTATGATGCGGATGACAATTCGCTGGGGATGGCTGATGGGCGACGGGTTCGTGGCTTTGTACATCTTCATGCTGGCGGCGATCGCCGGCCACGTGATCATCTCGCGCGTGCCGGTGATCCTGCACACGCCGCTGATGTCGGGATCCAACTTCATCCACGGCATCGTGCTCATCGGCGCGATGGTGGTGCTCGGCCACGCCGACACCACGCTGGAGAAGGCCATCGGCTTCCTCGCCGTGCTGCTGGGCGCGGGTAACGCCGCCGGCGGTTACGTCGTCACCGAGCGGATGCTGGAAATGTTCAAGGCCAGCCGCAAGCCCGAGGGCAAGGCATGAGCGCGCTCATCTGGGTCGCGTCCGCCAGCTACTTCGTCGCCGCAACGCTCTTCCTGCTCGGTCTGCAACGCATGGCCTCGCCGGTGACCGCGCGCAGCGGCATCCGCTGGGCCGGCCTCGGCATGGTGATCGCCACCGTCGCCACCTTCCTGCTGCCGGGACTGCACAATCTTCCGCTGATCGTGACCGCGCTGGTCATCGGCACGGCGGCGGCGTGGATCTCCGGCAAGAAGGTCGCCATCACCGACATGCCGCAGATGGTCGCGCTCTACAACGGCATGGGCGGCGGCTCGGCGGCGGCGATCGGCGCGGTCGAACTGCTGCGTTTCTCGGCGCAAGGCCAGGCGCCTTCGCCGACGGCGCTGGTGCTGGCGGTCGTCGGTGCGGCGATCGGCGCGGTGTCGCTGTCGGGTTCGATCATCGCGTGGGCCAAGCTCGACGGCCGCCTCGACAAGCGCGTCGTATTTCCGGGGCAGCAGCTGTTCAACCTCGCCGTGTTCCTGGCGATGGTAGTGGTGGGCGGCATCGTCGTGCACTCGCTGTCCACGCCGGCGATCGTCGCGTTCTTCGTGCTCGCGCTCGCGCTGGGCGTGCTGATGACGCTGCCCATCGGCGGCGCCGACATGCCGGTGGTGATCTCGCTGTACAACGCGCTTACCGGCCTTGCCGTTGCGTTCGAAGGTTACGTGCTGGGCAACGAGGCGTTGATCATCGCCGGCACCATGGTCGGCGCGGCCGGCACGCTGCTCACGCAGCTGATGGCCAAGGCGATGAATCGGCCGATCCGCAACGTGCTGTTCTCCAACTTCGGCGGAGGCGGGCAGGCGCAGGAAATCAGCGGGTCGCAGAAGCCCATCGAAGCCGGCGACGTCGCCGCGATGATGGCCTACGCAGAACGCGTGGTGATCGTGCCCGGCTACGGCATGGCCGTGGCGCAGGCGCAGCACAAGATCTGGGAACTCACGCAGAAGCTGATGGAGCGCGGGGTGAAGGTGAAGTTCGCCATCCATCCCGTCGCCGGCCGCATGCCCGGCCACATGAACGTGCTGCTGGCCGAGGCGGGCGTGCCGTACGACCTCATCGCCGACATGGACGACATCAACCCCGAGTTCCCCAACACCGACGTTTCGCTGGTCATCGGTGCGAACGACGTGGTGAACCCGGTGGCCAAGACCGATCCGGCCTCGCCGATCTACGGTATGCCGATTCTCGATGTCGCCAACTCGAAGAACACCATCGTCATCAAGCGCGGCAAGGGCACCGGCTTCGCAGGTATCGAGAATGCGCTGTTCTACCAGGACAACACGCGGATGCTTTACGGCGACGGCGCTGAAATGGCCAGTGCGCTGGTGAGCGAGTTGAAGGCTCTGGATGGTGGTGGGCACTGAGGCTTTCGCAGCCGCTCGTCGCCGACCCTTGGTCGTCATCCCGGCGAAGGCCGGGACCCAGGCCCCCCGTCATTCCAGCGAAAGTTGGAACCCATTTTCGCCTTTGCAGCACTTGTAGCCCGGGTAAGCGCAGCGCCCCCGGGTTGCCGCGACCGGTTCACCAAAACCGTCATGCGTTAACGGTGCAACGCGCTGCGGCGCGTTCATCGCCGTCGGGGCTGACTTGCCTCGAGGCGCGGTGCGCTTCGCTTACCCGGGCTACGAGAGCGACGACGTGCGCGAGGTTTCGCGGGAATGACGAGCAAGGACGATAGCGCACTCGCTCGTCATTCATCGGGGCGGCGAAACGATGTCGCGTCTCAAATCCCGCAGATTTCCCCGTTGACGAACGTCTCCACCGTCCCGCCCGTCTTGTGGCCGCTGACGAAGAAATGGCCCGTCGCGCCGGCGAACTCGCCGGTGCCCGACACGATCTGCTGGTACGCCGTCACCACGCCTTCGCTGCCGCGCGTGGTCACGCCGGTTTCGCGCACGGTGATGTTGCCGCCAGGTGTGCGGTATTCGAACGGGCCGCTGTAGATCAGGAAGTTGGGCGATGTCGCGGGGCTGGTCGACACCGCGCTGTCGGCGGCGAAATGCGTCACGCCGCGCAGGCCGTGGTTGCCGTCGACTTCGCCAAGGAAGCAGCTGGCAAGGCCGGGATTGCAACCTTGCGTGGACTGGATCTCGCTCAGGTCGGCGTGGATCTTCTTGCAGTTGCCGGCGGTGGCGGGAATCGCGATCAGCGCGCCGGTGGCGAGCATCGCGAGCAGGGCGGACTTCACAACGTTCATGTCATCACTCCATGCGAGTGCGGGCCGCAGCGCGCAGTGCGGCACCGCGCATGCTCCAGGCAGGCGCGCGAGCGAGGGGCAGCAAGTGGGAAGGCTCAGGTCGTGGAGCTGGCGAGCACGGGCGAGCGCGATGTTCGCCACCATCGCCCGTCCCAGCCGCGTCGCGCGAACCACGCACATGGCCAGCCGACGAGCACGACGTGCGCGATCACGCTGCACACCGTCCACGACACGGGAAGCGCTCCGCCGCGTGGCGATGCCGAAAGCGGCACGACGACGAAGTTCATGAAGGCGTACAGCACCAGCCCGTAGAGCGCGCCGTATCGCCACGGGCGATCGCGCAGTGGCGGTACGTCGCGCGCTGCGAAGGCGTATGCGAAGCCCATGGCGGCGGCGATGAGGTAATGCAGCGACAGGCCGAGCATCGCCGTCGGCCAGCCGCCGGTGAATGCCGCGCGTCCCAGCGCGCCGGCAGCGACGCTCTGGAAGATGCGTTGCGCGGGCACATCGCGCAGCGCCCAGAAGCCGGTGGCGTAGAGCATGTCGAAGGTTCCGGCGAGCAAACCGCCGAGCACGCCCCAGGCGAGCGCGCGTGAAGTCTCGCGTGACATCATGCGGCGCATGCGTCGGCCTCCCGGCGGGCCTGCGTGGCGGTCATGCCGAACGCGTGCTTGAACGCGCGGCAGAACGCGCTCTGGCTTTCGAAGCCGAGCCGGTGCGTGATGGCAGCCACCGGCATGTCGGTTTCGCGCACGAGTTCCCATGCGCGCGCGTGGCGAAGGCGAGTGAAGTAATCGCTCGGCGTTTCGCCGAACACCGCGCGGTGCAGGCGGATCAGATGGCCGGGCGAGTAGTGCGCGCGTTCGGCGAGCCAGGGCACGTCGATGCTCGCGTCGTCGACGGCTTCGACGTGGCACTGCATCAGGTGCCTCAGGTGCAGCAGCCGCAGCAACGACTGGCGACGATGCGCGAGCGTGCGCCCGCGACAGCGCGGCAGGCACGCGGCGACATCGCGCTGGCGTTCGAGCAGTGCGGGAATCAGTTGCGCGATCGCCGCATCGTCGCGCGCGAGCGTTTCCATCGCCACGTGCACATGCTCGTCCGGATCGCCGCGCCACGGCAGCGGCTCCTCGTTTTCGCGCACGTCGGAGAACGCGGCGTTCCACAGTTCCGGCGCGGCGGTCAGCGCGAACCAGCGCGATTCATGCGAGGCCTGCACATGCAGCGCACCGGAGCGCCACAGCTGCGCTTCGCCGCCGATGAGCATCCAGTGCGCGTCCTGCGACTTCATCGTCAGCCGGCCGCGCATCGGCAGCCAGAGCGACGGCCAGTTCGGGGGAAGGCGCAGCGTGCCGGCGCCGCGGCCGGTGACGAAATGCCATTCCTGCGTGCACAGCGCATCGCCCTGCGCGGGAAAGGTGAAGGGTGGAACGTAACGGTGCATCGGCATCGGGCGGGTCTCGTCGGCGCAGCGCCATTGGCTCCACGCTAGTCGCGCTGGTGCGAGGTTTGGAGAACCAATCCGGAGCCGAACACAGGAGCCATTCGCACACGGCGCACGAACGAAAACGCCGGCATGAGCCGGCGTTTTGAAGCATCCGCATCCGTAGCCCGGGTAAGCGAAGCGCACCCGGGGAGCCGCGGGTGCGCCTGGTTCATCGCGCCAAAGTCAGCGCATCACCCCATACCACCGCCGCGACATCCACGCCGCCGGAATGCCGATCAGCAGCATGTGCGCGAGCAGGCACGCCAGGTTCCAGTCGGGGATGAAACGCTTCGGCGGCGCGGCGGAAAACAGCGGCACCACGATGACGTGCAGCAGCACGAACCACGCCGCGCCGTACAGCGCACCCATCAGCAGCGGACGCTCGCGCAGCACCCGGTAGTCGCGCGCCGCGACGTGGTAGATCGCCACGATCGCCGACATCAGCACGAAGTACACCGCCGCACCGGCGAAGGCGGTGATCGCGCCGCCGGAGAAGGCGGCTTCGCGGCCGACGAACCAGGCCCATACCGATTGCAGGATCCGGGCCGGCGGCGTGCCGGACTGCGCCCACCAGGCCATCGCGAAGAGCATGTCGGCGCTGCCGACGGCCAGGCCGCCGAGGGCGACCCACGCCCACAGGACAGGGCGCGATCGGGCCGCGGTCGTACCGGCAAGCGGCGCGCGGGTCGGGGCGAACGGACGGGCGGTGGCTTTCATCGACGCGCTCCGGCGGCGGGGAATGGCCCTATGAGGCCGCGCGGAATTGGCACTGGCAAGGGCCAATTCAGGGGGGTTGAATGGGGCCATTCGCCTGCAGCCTTGCCGCTGCACATTCATCCACGGAGAGTCCGCCATGCACCTCCAGCTCGACGGTCGCGGTCCGCTCCACGCACAGCTGACCCGCGCGCTGAAAAGCGCCGTCTTCGCCGGGCGCGTCAGCCAGGGCGCGCGCCTGCCGGCCACGCGCCAGCTCGCGCGGGACCTGGGCGTATCGCGAAACACCGTGCTGGCCGCGTACGAGCAATTGCGCGCCGAAGGCTTCGTCGATGGCCGCGTCGGCTCCGGCAGCTACGTCACGCCGCCGCTGCACGACGCCCGCCCGCTGCATGCGGTCGATTCGCCGCTGCCGCCGCAATCCCAGTTCGCCCGGCGCGCGCGCATCGTGCACGACCACCTGCGCATTCCCGGCCGCGCGATCCCCGGCGTGCGCTACGCCTTCCAGTACGGCGAGCCGCTGACGAACCCCGCGCTGACCAGCGCCTGGGCGCGCGAGCTCGCGCACGCTGCGGCGTACACCTCACCGAACTACCCGGCTTCGCAGGGCGTGCCCGCGTTGCGCGAGGCGGTGTGCGATTACCTCGCGCGCCGGCGCGGCATCCAGGCCGAACCGCAGGACGTGGTCATCGTCGACGGCACGCAGCAGGCCATCGCGCTGACCGCGCGCGTGCTGCTGGATGCGGGCGACGAAGCGCTGCTGGAGGAGCCGCATTACTCGGCGATGCGCGAGTCGCTGCAGATCCATGGCGCGAAGGTGTCGACGCTGGACGTCGACGAGCACGGGCTCAAGGTCGACGAGCTTCCCGCGACGCCGCCCAAGCTGATCTGCGTGACGCCTTCGCATCAGTTCCCCAGCGGCGCCGTGCTCTCGCTGCCACGGCGGCTGCAACTGCTCGACTACGCGCGCCGGCACAACAGCTGGATCCTGGAGGACGACTACGACGGCGAATTCCGTTACGACGCGCGCCCGCTCGCGGCGCTGCGCTCGCTCGACGACAGCGATCGCGTGATCTACGTAGGCACGTTTTCCAAGGCGATGTTCCCGTCGCTGCGGTTGGGTTACCTCGTCGTGCCGGCGGGCCTGCGCGGCGATTACGTCAACGCGAAATGGCAGGACGATTTCGGTTCGTGCGGCATCGAACAGGCGGCGCTGGCGCGCTTCATCGTCGATGGCGGTTTCGAACGCCACCTGCGCCGCGCGTGGAAGACATTGAAGGAACGCCGCGATGCGCTGCTCGACGGGCTGCATCGCTGCAGTCGGGGGCGATTGCAGATCAACGATTCGCACGCGGGCATGCACCTGGTGGTCTGGTTGACCGGTCGCGGCGCCGAAGAGGGCGAGGCGTTCATCGCACGCGCGCGCAGCCTGGGGCTGGGGTTGTATCCGATCGCGCCGTATTACCTCGCGCCGCCGGATCGCGCGGGTCTGCTGCTGGGGTACTGCGGGCTGTCGGTGGCGGAAATCGAACAGGCGGTGGCGCTGTTCGAGCAGTGCCTGGATGAGTTCGACGAGGCTTGAGATGTCGTAGCCCGGGTAAGCGAAGCGCACCCGGGGAAGACGTGACGGCCCCGGGTGCGCTCCGCTTACCCGGGCTACATCAGCGGCGTCAGCGCGACAGCCACGCCGCCACGAGCAACCCCACTACGATCCACACCGCATCCATCGCATGGTTCGCCAGCGAGACCAGGATCCATGCGTGGTGCCAGCCCAGCTTCATCGCCGAATCCCAAGGATCCAGGCCGAGCATTCCGCCCAGCTGCGTAGCGGTGATGAACCAGTTCGCCACGATCACGATCCCGGCGGTCGCGCCCACGCCGGCGAGCATGCGGCCCAGGCCGCGATGCCAGCCGCCCAGGCGCAGCATCCAGGCGATGTCGAGCGCGCCCAGCACCGCCATCCAGCCCAGCTGGCGGCCGCTGTAGAGGCTCGCGAGCACCCAGACCGCGGTGAAACCGAAGGCGCCCAGCAGCAACAGCAGCCACGAGAACCAGGTGGCGCGGCGGGTGGGCGGGGCGGCTGGGATCATCGAACGCTCACGGAACGGCAGGCCGCACAGCATAGCGGGAAGGCCGCCGGACACCGCGAGGGCCGCAGCGGGAGCCGCACGACCCGCCGGCAGCACGCTGCATCGCATCGACGGACGGTCTTCGCACGCGCGCTGCCGGTAGAATGCGCGCTCTTGTGCCAAGGTCCGGCACCCCAATCTTTCCGGCATGTATTCCCGCAGCAGCGAACCCGTCCGATTCGAGCGCGATTGCGCCGTCGTCATGGTGCCCCAGGGCGAACAGGTCACCTTGCCAGCCGGCAGCGTGGGTTACATCACGCAGGGCCTGGGCGGCAGCTACACCGTGTTCGTCGAAGGCAACCTGTTCCGCGTGGCCGGCCGCGATGCCGACGCCATCGGCAAGGAAGTGCCCGAACCCCTCGAACTCCCTGAGGGCGCCGACGACGAGGCCGTCGAGCAGATGGTCTGGCGCCAGCTGCGCACCTGCTTCGATCCGGAGATCCCGATCAACGTCGTCGACCTGGGCCTGGTGTACGAGGCGAACGTCCAGGCGCATCCGGAAAACCCGGGACAGCGCCGGGTCGAAGTCCGCATGACCCTGACCGCGCCGGCCTGCGGCATGGGCGACATCCTCGTCGCCGACGTGCGCGACAAGCTGGAGATGATCCCGACCGTCGTCGATGCCGACGTCGAACTGGTCTTCGACCCGCCGTGGAACCGGACGATGATGTCCGAGGCGGCGCGGCTCGAAACGGGCATGTTCTAACCCCGTAACCACCCCCCGCGAAGGCGCCCCTTCACGCCGCCGTCATGCTGCAACGCAAAGCGCCCCGCATCGCGGGGCGTTTGCGTTTGTGATGTCCACCGGTCGCACTCTTCACCTCCCGACCGCTGAACAGAGACGCCGTCCGCAGTTGCCCACTTTGCGTTAACAGTCGCTTCGATGAACGGTGGGGCGTTTGTTACATCTCGCGTTGAGTTCAGACGCGGTCCGGTTTCTGCCGGAGGGCGTACCCCATCCGGTACCGGGCCGGAGGTGGGTGAAGTCCCGGCAGCTGCGCAGGCAGGGTCGCGGAACAGGGGGCGGGCAACCGCCGAGACCCCGGATTGCGTGATGCCGGGCTGTCGCAGTCTCTGCGGCACCGGGGGTGTCAGCTGGAAGCACGGTCGACCGCCTCGATGCGGCGGCCGCAAACAGGGCCGGTCGCACGGCGCAACTCGCGCGCCGGTAGTCCGCGCCTTCCATCACGCAGTCCCAACTTCGGGGGTTCCACCAGATGTCGAGCAATGACCGTCGTGGTTTCCGCGCACACGCGCTTTCGATCGCCACCGCCATCGCCCTGTCGTCCGCGCTCTCCGCGCCGGCGCTCGCGCAGCAGGCCCGCGTCAACCTGTCGGGGCTGGACGCCCAGGCCGGGACGGACCGCTTCATCGTCAAGTACAAGGACGGCAGCGCGCAGCGCGCCAACGCCGCCACGTTGCAGAGTTCGCTGAGTACCGCGGCGCAGACCGCGGGCGTGGGCAAGGCACTCGGCGTGCGCCACGTACGCCACATCGCCACCGGCGCCGAAGTCGTGCGCGCCGATCGCAAGCTCGATCGCGTCGAAGCCGAATCGCTGATGCGCCAGATCGCCAGCGACCCGAACGTGGAATACGTCGAGGTCGACAAGCTCAACCACGCCTACCTCACGCCCAACGACACGCGGTATTCCGAGCAGTGGGGCTATTCGGGCACCTATGGCATAAAGGCCAACCAGGCCTGGGACGTGACCAACGGCGCGGGCTCGGTCGTCGCCGTGCTCGATACCGGCATCACCAGCCACAGCGACCTGAGCGCCAACGTGCTGCCGGGCTACGACTTCATCATCGACACCACCGTCTCCAACGACGGCAACGGCCGCGACAGCGATCCGAGCGATCCGGGCGACTGGGTCAGCGCGAACCAATGCGGCGGCACGCACGCCGCGCAACCGTCGAGCTGGCACGGCACGCACGTGGCCGGCACGATTGCCGCGGTGACCAACAACGCCAAGGGCGTGGCCGGTGTGGCGTACGGTGCGAAGATCGTGCCGGTGCGCGTGCTGGGCACCTGCGGCGGTTACGACTCCGACATCGCCGACGCGATCATCTGGGCCTCCGGCGGCACCGTCAGCGGCGTTCCGGCGAACGCGAACCCGGCCGAGGTCATCAACCTCAGCCTCGGCGGCAGCGGCGCCTGCGGCACCACCACGCAGACCGCGATCAACGGCGCCGTTTCGCGCGGCACGACGCTGGTCATCGCGGCGGGCAACGACAACACCAACGTATCGAATGCCTCGCCGGCGAACTGCAACAACGTCATCGCGGTGGCGTCGATCACCAGCACCGGCGCGCGTTCGAGCTTCTCCAACTACGGCTCGCTGATCGACATCGCCGCGCCGGGTTCGAACATCCTCTCCACGCTCAACAGCGGTTCGACCACGCCGGGCGCCGAAACCTACGCGTCCTACAACGGCACCTCGATGGCGACGCCGCACGTGGCGGGCGTGGTCGCGCTGCTGCAGGCGGCGGCGACGACGCCGAAGACGCCGGCTGAAGTGGAATCGATCATCAAGGCGAACGTGACGGCTTTCCCGTCGACGCCGTCGCAGACGATCGGTCCCGGCATCCTCAATGCGAAGGCGGTGGTCGATGCGGCCAACGGCACCACGCCGCCGCCGACCGGCACGCTCACCAACGGCACGCCGGTGACGGGTCTTTCCGGCAGCGCGGGCACCGAACTTCGCTACACGCTCGTCGTGCCGGCAGGCGCCAGCGGCCTGAAGTTCGTCACCAGTGGCGGCAGCGGCGATGCCGACCTGTTCGTGAAGTTCGGCAGCGCGCCGACCACGACCAGCTACGACTGCAAGTCCGAAGGCAGCACGAATGCCGAAACCTGCAACATCGCCACCGCGCAGGCGGGCACGTACCACGTGCTGGTGCGTGGTTACTCGACGTTCTCGGGCCTGAGCCTCACCGGCAGCTACACCACCGGTGGCGGCGGCGCGCAGACCTACAGCAACACGACCGACTACACGATCAGCGACAACGCCACGGTCGACAGCCCGATCACGGTGTCCGGCCGTACCGGCAACGCGCCGACCAACGCGTCGGTCACCGTCGCCATCGTGCACACCTACCAGGGCGACCTGAAGGTGGATCTGGTCGCGCCGGACGGCAGCCTCTACAACATCCACAACCGCACCGGCGGCAGCGCGGACAACGTCAACAAGACGGCGACGTTCAACCTGTCGAGCGAGCCGCTCAACGGCACGTGGAAGTTGCGCGTGAACGACAACGCGGCCGGCGACACCGGCTACATCAACAGCTGGTCGGTGACGTTCTGATCCGACGCGTCGCTTGACCTGTTTTTCCAGGCTGTGCGACACACCCGCTCCCGGGATTCCGGGAGCGGGCTGGCCCGCTTCGCCTCCGCGTCGCGGGAAACATCAATGCAGGAGACGCATCCATGAACCGCAACGCTTCGCTTCGCGCACGGCTGTTGATCGCGGCCGGCGCATTCCTCGTATCGGGCGCGGCCTTCGCCGCGCAACCGCTGTTCCTCGGCCCCGCGCAGGTGCAGGCGAAATCGGCGTCGGCCGATACCGCCGGCAAGCTCGCCGCGCGACCGGCCACCGCATCGCTGCGCGCGCTGCGTGCCGACGCCACCGTGGTGAACGCGCAGAACACGGAAATCGGCCTGGACCTGGGCCTGAACAACGTCACCGCCGTGCTCGAGAAAGCCACCGCCAACACCGACGGCAGCCTCACCTGGATCGGCCATGTCCGCGAGACCAGCAAGTCGCGCACCATGACCGCGCGCGAAGTGCGGCATGACGAAAACAATTCGGTGATCCTGGTCCGGCACGGGCAGGGCGTCACCGGCAACGTACGCGTGAACGGGCAGCTGTACCGCATCCGCCCGTTGCCCGACGGCAGCCACGCGGTGATCGAAGTCAACGAACGCGCGATGCCGCCGGATCATCCGGCCGCGTTCCGCGATCTTCCGCAGATCAACATGGCCGCACCGTCGGGAATGATGACCGCGCAGGCGATCGATCCCGGCGCGACCGCGACCATCCGCGTGCTCGTTGTCGCGACCAACGCCGCGGTGACCGCCTACGGCGGCGACATGCAGGCGCTCGCGCAACTCGCCGTTGCAGAGTCCAACCAGGGCTACGTCAACTCCAACGTCGGCATCAACATGGAGCTGGCCGGCTACACGGCGGTGACCTACAGCGAATTGGGCATGAGCACGGACCTGTCGCGTTTCCGCGGCACCAGCGACGGCTACATGGACAACATCCATGCGTTGCGCGACAGCACCGCGGCCGACGTCGCGGTGCTGATCGGCAACGACAGCTCCGCGTGCGGCCTGGCTTCGGGCATCGGCTCCACCGCGACGACGGCGTTTGCCACCGCGTACTGGGATTGCGCGACCGGCTATTACTCCTTCGCGCATGAAATCGGCCACCTGCAATCGGCACGCCACGATCCGGCGACCGACCCGAGCACCTCACCGTACGCCTACGGCCACGGCTATCGCGCGCCGAACAACGCCTGGCGCACGATCATGGCCTACGACTGCACCAGCGGCTGCCCGCGCCTGAACTACTGGTCGAACCCGGACGTCACCTACCAGGGCGTGGCGATGGGCACGGCGGCCACCAGCCACAACCAGCGCGTGCTGGTGAACACGAAGGCGACGGTTGCGGCGTTCCGCGGTGGCAGCACCGGCGGCGGCACGCAGACCTACAGCAACGACACGGACTACGCGATCAACGACAACGCCACCGTCGACAGTCCGGTCACCGTGTCGGGCCGCACGGGCAACGCGCCGACGAACGCGTCGATCAACGTCAACATCGTCCACACGTATCGTGGCGACCTGAAGGTGGATCTGGTTGCGCCGGACGGCACGCTCTACAACATCAGCAACCGTTCCGGCGGCAGCGCCGACAACCTGGTGGGCACCTACACGAAGAACCTGTCGAGCGAAGCGCTCAACGGCATCTGGAAGCTGCGCGTGAACGACAACGCAGCCGGCGACACCGGGTACATCAACAGCTGGTCGATCACGTTCTGACCGCACGTTCCGGCGAACGGTTCGTATGGCTGACCCCCCTCTCCCCGCCAGCGGGAGAGGGGGCGGTAGGGTAGGCGCAGCGACGCACCATCATTTGAGAATTTTCTCATGGAGGCGTCTGAGGGGCTCGGGGAGGATCGTCTTCCCCGCGAAGTATGTGTCCCCGTCAACGGAACCGTCCCCATGTCTGTCCTTCCCCGCGCCGGTCGGTGCGCCTGGCGCCTGTGCGCGCTCTCGCTGGTCGCGCTGGCGACGTTGTCGGCCGCATCGCTGGCGGCCGCGCAGGATGCGCGCGTGCATCTGTCCGGCGTCGATGCGCCCGGCGGCAACGATCGCTTCATCGTCCGCTATCGCGATGGCTCGACGCCCCGCAGCGACGCCACCGTCCTGGGCGCGAGGCTCAGCGCCGCCGCGACGAGCGCCGGCCGCTCCACGCAGCTGCAGGCGTTGCGCCGCATGGCGAACGGCGCCGAGGTGGTCCGCGCCAATCGCAGGCTCGACCGCGTCGAAGCCGAATCGCTGATGCGCAGCCTCGCCACCGACCCGAACGTCGAATACGTCGAGGTCGACCGGCTCAATCACGCCTACGCGGTCCCGAACGATCCCCGCTACGGCGAGCAATGGGGCCTGTCGGGCACGTACGGCGGCCGCGCGAACGGGGCATGGGACATCACGACCGGCACGGGCACCGTTGTCGCCATCGTCGACAGCGGCATCACGCGCCATGCCGACCTCAACGCCAACGTGCTGCCGGGTTACGACTTCATCGACAACATCGCGAACGCCAACGATGGCGACGGCCGCGACAGCGATGCCAGCGATCCGGGCGACTGGTCCACGGCCGGGCTCTGCGGAGCCGGCACGCCTGGGTACACCTCCAACTGGCACGGAACGCACGTCGCGGGCATCGTCGCGGCGATCATGAACAACGGCGTCGGCGTGGCGGGCGTTGCGCCGGGCGCGAAGATCCTGCCGGTGCGCGTGCTGGGCCGCTGCGGCGCCTACGACTCCGATGTCGCCGATGGCGTCGTCTGGGCGTCCGGCGGCACAGTGCCGAACGTGCCGGTCAATCCGAACCCGGCCGAAGTGGTGAACCTCAGTCTCGGCGGGCAGGGACTCTGCGGCGTGACGCTGCAGAACGCGATCAACACCGCCGTCGCACGCGGCACCACGGTGGTCGCCGCGGCGGGCAACGACAATCTCGACGCCACGACATCCAGTCCCGCGAACTGCGCGAACACGCTCGTCGTTGGCGCGAGCAGTGCCAAGGGCGAGCGTTCGGTGTTTTCGAACTACGGATCGAAGGTGGACATCGCCGCACCCGGCGAATCGATCCTGTCGACCTACAACACCGGCATGACGGTACCGGCCGCCGAGACCTACGCGAGCTTCCATGGCACCTCGATGGCCGCGCCGTACGTGTCGGGCGTGGTGGCGCTGATGCAGTCGATCTCGGCGAAGCCACGCACGCCGGCGGAGATCAGGACGATCATCCGTTCGACCGCGACGCCGTTCCCCGCGACGCCGTCGCAGCCGGTCGGCGCCGGCATCGTCAACGCACGCGCGGCTGTCGAAGCGGTACGGCCGCCGCCGTCGGTCGCACTTGCCAATGCGGTGCCGGTATCCGGCCTGGCCGGTGCGCGGGCCAGCGAACTGCTCTACACGTTCGACGTGCCTGCCGGCGCGACGGGCCTCACCTTCGCCACCAGCGGCGGCACCGGCGATGCGGATCTGTACGTGAAGTTCGGCAGCGCGCCGACGACCTCGGTCTACACCTGCCGTTCGTTCAAGTCCGGCAATGCCGAGACATGCAGCATTCCCGTCGCGCAGGCGGGCACGTATTACGTGATGGTGCGCGGCTACGTGGCGTTCACCGGCGTGACGCTGGTCGCGAAGTACACCGCCGCGACGGCGTCCGCGCGCAAGACCTACAGCAACGCCACCGAGTTCCCGATCCTCGACCTGAAGACGATCGAAAGCCCGGTCACCGTTTCGGGTCGCAGCGGCAATGCGCCGGCCAACGCGTCGGTGTCGGTGGATATCGCGCACACGTATCGCGGCGATCTGAAGGTCGATCTCATCGCGCCGGATGGCACGGCGTTCAACCTCCACAACCGCACCGGCGGCAGCGCGGACGACCTGGTCAAGACGATGGACTTCGATCTGTCGGCCAAGCCGCTCAACGGCATCTGGAAACTGCGCGTGTACGACGGCGGCAAGGGCGACGTGGGCAAGTTGCGGCAGTGGTCGATCGCGTTCTGACCCCGCCATCGGGGACGACGCACGAACGAAGGGCCGGCGATGAGCCGGCCCTTCGAATCTCATGAGGCGTTGGCAACGACCGGCCGCGCGCCGCGAGGCGTCTGGCCGTCAGGCGTTCGACTCGAAGCGGTTCGCGTCGACGTTCTTGCGGACCTTCATCGGGTCCCAGATGCGCCCGTTCATCGCGATGTACACGCCCGGCGGCAGCGACTGCACGGCGCCGACGGCGCAGCCGACGTTGAACTCGGCATCCGAACCGCGGAAGCGCGCCGGGCTCAGCGCGCCGGTCAGGACGATGGTCTTGTCGGTGAGGCTCGACAGCACCTTGGCCGTTTCGACCATCGTGTCGGTGCCGTGGGTCAGCAGGACGTGCTTCGCGGGCTGCGCGGCGATGGTGGCGCGGATCAGTTCGCGGTCTTCCGCGGTGATGTGCAGCGAATCCTTGCGCAGGATCGGGATCACGTTGAAACGGAACGCCACGCCCAGCTCGCGCAGGATGCCGCCGATCTGGGGCTCGCCGATCTGGTAATCCGACTTGTCGTCGAAGTAGATCTTGTCGATCGTGCCGCCGGTGGTGACGATGCAGAGCTGGTCCATCGAAGTGCACGCGCTGGGAATTGCAGCTGATTGTAGCTCGGGTAAGGCCGCAGGCCGCACCCGGGGAGCGATGCGCAAGGAGCGTCGCGCTTTGGCGGTGCAACGCGCTGCGGCGCGTTCATCACTATTACGACCGAGTTGCACCGAGGCGCGGTGCGCTCCGCTTACCCGGGCTACGATGCGACGAGCGCTACGAACGCTTCTTCGCGAACCGGGCGCGCAGGCCCGGCAGGCTCGCGGCGAACACGATCACCAGCGCCAGCACGACCTCAGCCAGGGCGAAGCCGCGCTCGGCCGGGCGCGACCAGGCCACCATCACCCCATGGCTGAACCACGCCAGCGCGAGCACGCCGGCCCAGAACGGGGCGACCCGCACGCCGCGCAGCACGCCCATGGCCAGCGCGAGCGGCGGCGCGGCGAAGACCAGCAGTTCCGCGATGGGCGAGGGATGCGGACCGAACCAGCCGATGAACAACGCGGCCAGCGCGAGCAGCGCGATCACCAGGACATGACGCGCGTTCATGCCGACACCTTCGCGACCAGTCCCGCCAGCCGGCGGCCGAGCGCGCGCGCCAGTTGCGCTTCCTCGTCGCTCGGTTGCGGGTCGTCGGCGCCGCCGGCCACGTGCGAGGCGCCGTAGGGCGTGCCGCCGCTGCGGGTGGTGCTCAGCGCGGGCTCGGTGTAGGGAATGCCCATCAGCACGCAGCCGTGGTGCAGCAGCGGCACCATCATCGTGAGCAGGGTCGATTCCTGGCCGCCGTGCATCGTCGCGGTGGAGGTGAACACCGCCGCCGGCTTGCCCACCAGCGTGCCGCTGGTCCATTCGCCGACCAGGCCGTCGAGCCAGTACTTCACCGGCGCGGCCATGTTGCCGAAGCGCGTCGGGCTGCCGAGCGCCAGGCCGGCGCATTCGGCCAGGTCGCGCGCCTCGACATAGGGCGCTCCGTCCTCCGGCACCGGCGGCGCGGCGGCCTGCGTCACCGCGGCCACGGGCGGCACGGTGCGGATGCGTGCGGTGACGCCTTCGACCTCGCCGATGCCGCGCGCGATCTGCCGCGCCAGGCGCGCCACCGAGCCGCCGCGGCTGTAATAGAGCACGAGGATTTCGGGCATTGGGGACTCCTGGGCTGGAGGGGAAGGATAGTGGGAGCGGGTTTGGAAACAACAGCGTCGTGAGGCAAGGGCGATTCGATAGCCTTCCTTCGTTGCCCCTTACCCAACCCTTCTCCGGTTGGAGTGGGCCTCAAAGCATGGGAGATGGCCTCAACGCTGACTCCGCGGCGCAGTCCCATCGGTTACCCTCCGCCGGATGGAACCGCTTGATTCCCTGTACCGCTGGAGCGAACGCATGCGCGACCGCGCACGCGTCGGCACGTTCTTCCGCTTCCTGGCGCGGCGCTTCCTCGAGGACAACCTGTTCCAGGCCGCCGGCGCGCTGGCGTACACGACGGTGTTCGCGCTGGTGCCGCTGTCGATGGTGGCCTTCGGCGTGCTGTCGGCGTTCCCGGTGTTCGGGGAATGGAGCGATCGCCTCAGCGATTACATCTTCTCCAACTTCGTGCCCAGCGCGGCGCGGTCGGTGGAGGCCTACCTCAAGCAGTTCTCCGCCAACGCCGGCCAGCTCACCGCCGCGGGCGTGATCGCGCTGGTGGTATCGCTGCTGATCACGCTCAACGGCGTGGAGTCGGCGTTCAACCGCATCTGGCGCGTGGAATCGGCGCGACCGCGCATCGGCCGCTTCCTCGTCTACTGGACGGTGCTGACGCTCGGCGCGCTGATGGCGGCCGCGAGCCTGGCGCTGTCGGCGAAGTTCTTCGCGATGTCGATGTTCGAAACGCAGGCCGGCCGGACGCTGCAGACGCTGATGCTGCGCCTGTCGCCGATGACGCTGGAGCTCCTCGCCTTCGCGGCCATCTACCGCGTCGTCCCGCACCGCACGATCCACTGGCGCCACGCGTTCGCCGGTGCGGCACTGGCGGCGGTGCTGTTCGAGATCGTGAAGTGGGGCATCGGCCTGTACCTGGGCAACTTCAATTCGTACTCGAAGATCTACGGCACGCTCGCGTTCGTGCCGATCTTCCTGTTGTGGATCTATCTGAGCTGGGTGGCGATCCTGCTGGGCGCATCGCTGGCCTCGTCGATGTCGGAGTTCCGCTACCAGCCCGTCGGCATGCGCCTGCCGCTGGGCTTCGAGATCTACGGCCTGCTGCGCCTGCTCGCGCGTTTCAACGAATCGCGCAAGCTCGGGCGCGGCCTGCACAGCGACGAGATCGAGACGATGGAGCCGATGCTCACCGATGCGCTGGTGCAGCAGATGCTCGCGCAACTGCACACCATCAACGTCGTGCGCCGCGCCGAAACCGGCGAATGGCTGCTGACGCGCGACCTGGACGAACTGACGCTGGGCGAGCTGTACGAAGCCTGCCAGTTGCGCATTCCCGTCAGCGAAGCGGTGCTGCCGTGCCGCGACGATTCGCTCGGCCGCTCGGCCATCGCCGCGCTCGACGAACTTCGCCTTCCCCTGCGCGAGCTTCTCAAGCGGCGCGCGTCCTCCATCCAAGCCGACGAGGTCTGACCATGTCCAGCCGCGCGACCACGCGTTCCCTTCTTGTCGCCGCACTCGTCGCGGGGGCGCTGCTCGCCGGCTGCCAGCAGAAGAAGCCCGCCGATACCGACCTCGCCGCGCCGCAGACGCCGTCCGACACCGGCGCGCTCACGCTGCCGCAGACGGCCGATCATCCGCTCAGCGAAGGCGGCGTGGACGTGCCCAAGCTGGTCATCGCCACGGTGGACGGGAAGCAGTACGACCTCGCCGCACGCCGCGGCAAGTGGGTCGTGGTGAATTTCTGGGCGACGTGGTGCAAGCCGTGCCTGAAGGAAATGCCCGAGCTGTCCGCGCTGGATGCGATGCGTGAGCACATCGAAGTCATCGGCCTGGCGTACGAGGACATCAGCGCCGACGACATGAAGGTGTTCCTGAAGCTGCACCCGGTGGTGTATCCGATCGCCGTGGTCGACACGTTCAATCCGCCGGCCGATTTCGCCACGCCGCGCGGCCTGCCGATGACCTACCTGATCTCGCCCGACGGCAAGGTCGCCGACAAGTTCCTCGGCCCGGTGACGGCGAAGGACATCGAAGCGGCGATCGCCAAGGCGGGCGGTCCGCAATCGGCGCCGCAGTCATGAGCGCGGCGCGCTTCGTGGTGAGCGGCAAGGTGCAGGGCGTGTTCTTCCGCGCCTCCGCGCGCGATCGTGCGCAGGCGCTGGGCCTGCGGGGGTTCGCGAAGAACCTGCCGGACGGTCGCGTGGAAGTGCTGGCGGCGGGCGACGAGGCGGCGATCGACGAACTCGCCGCGTGGCTGCGCGAAGGCCCGCCGATGGCGCGCGTGGACGACCTGGAGCGCCTGCCCGCGCGCGACGATGAAGCGGGCGAGGGCTTCCGCGCGATCTGAATTCGCGCGACGGGAACGCTGCTGGCTTCACATTGTTGAATGCGGCGTATTCGACTTTGTGACGCGCGCTTTCACGATCCCTGCCGGACACTGACCCGCGACGACCGGGATGGGTCGCCACGGATCAAGGATCGCTCCATGGACCAGGCCTGTGGGCCGCGCGACTGCGCGCGATGGAAGCAGCGTCATCGTCTTGCCCGCGGCATCGGCGCGGCCCTGGCATCGGCCGGGCTCCCCCGCGTCTTCCTCCCCGGAACGTTGTTGCTGACCTGCATGCCGGCCTTCGCGATCGGGCCCGGACCGGTTGCGGGGCCCGTCAACGTGTCCAGCGGCACGCAGGAGGTCGTCGGCGGGACCGACGTGACCTCCACCGGTTCCAATGCTGGCGCGAACGTCACCGGTGGCACGCTCGCCATCGATGGCAACCTAGGCTCATCGCCCGGCGCCGTGCACTTCATCACCGCCAGCGGAAACGGGCTGCAGGCCAGCGGGACGGGCGTGATCCAGGCGAACAGCGGACTCGCGGTAACGACCACGAGCGGGCACGCGATCCTCGCCAACACGGGCGGTTCGATCTTCCTCAGCTCGGGAAATCTCGTCGGCAACGGCCTGGGCGGCGGACTGATCGCACTCGGCGGCCGCATCGATGCATCGAACACGGCGTATCTCAACAATAACGCGTCGACGACGAACGGCCAGGGCGCCATTGCCGACAGCGGCGGCACCATCAACCTGCTCGGCAACGTCAGCATCAATACGGCCGCGAACCAGGCCATCGGCCTCGGTGCCGGGACGGGCAGCGCGATCACCGTCAGTGGTCCGACGAGCGTGCGCCTTCGCGGCAACAACGCGATGGGCATCTACCTGCACGACGGCGGACAGGTGAACCTGCCGGCCGCATTCGTCATCGATCACGACGGCACGGGCAGCGTCGGCGTCACGGTCGACAACACGACGGCCTCGCTCGCCAGCGGACTGCGGCTCAACTTCAACACCTCGCCGGCGTCGGTCGGTACCGGCGCGAACTCCAGCCTTGGCGTCGTCGCGGCGAACAACGCCAACGCGACGTTCCAGAACCTCACCATCGCCGGCGCGGGCGTCGGTGGCGGCGTGTGGGCGATTTCCGGCGCGACCACCTTCGGCGGGAACACGAGCGCGGATGCGACGGTCACGCTCAACGGCGCGAGCGTCATCACGCTCGGCGATGTCTATGTGAGCTCCAGCGAGACGCATTATCCGGCCTACCGCATCCTGACCAGCAACACGCTGGCCTCTGCGACTTCGTCGATCGGACCGTCGTTCACCGGCACCGTCAGCACCCCTCATGCTGCGCTGCGCGCCAGTACCGGTGTCCAGGGCGGTACCGCCGACGCGCAGGCGCTCATCACCAGCAACGGCACCACGATCAACGTGCCCACCATCAACGGCATCGGTGCGTACGCGGGGCAGAACGGCGCGGGCGACAGCCGCATCGTGCTGAACAACAACACGGTCACGACGACCGGTTCGCAATCGCGCGGACTGATGGTCGTGTCGAACGGCAGGATCGACGCGAACACCACCACGGTGAACACCTCCGGCGGCAGCGCGGCACTGCGTCTGGAAACCTTCACCGCACCGGGTACGATCAACCTCACCGGCAGCACGGTGCGCGCGACGGGCGCGACGACGCGCGGCATCTCCTCCACGGGGCTCGGATCGGCCAACACCAACCGCGTCACGATGAGCGGCGGCACGCTTTCCAGCGAGCTGGGCAACACCATCATCGTCGACGGCCTGTTCGACATGGCGATGTCCAACGCCGCCAGCGTGAGCGCCGGTTCGGGTTACCTGCTGTACGCCGTGGCACTCACGTCCGGGACGCAGACGCGGTTGAACCTCGCCGCCACCGGCGCCAGCCGCCTGACCGGCAACGCGTACGCCGATACTGGTGCGGAGCTGGACATCGACCTGGCCGACCGCACGCAATGGACGGGCGCGGCGTACCGCGTCACGAATGCGTCGATCGACGCGACCAGCCAGTGGACGGTCACCGCCGACTCGCTGCTCACCAACGACCTCACCAACCACGGCGTGGTCGCCTTCGCGCCACCGGTGAACGGCAATTTCAAAGTGCTGTCCACGCGCAACTACATCGCCGGCAGCGGCCTGGTCGCGATGAACACCTATCTCGGCGCCGATGGTTCGCCCTCGGACGTGCTGATGATCGATGGCGGATCGGCGACGGGCAGTGCGGCGCTGTCGATCGCCAACGCCGGTGGCCCCGGCGCGTTGACGGAAGACGACGGCATCCTGGTGGTCGATGCCATCAACGGCGGCGCGACGAACGCCGATTCGTTCGCGCTAGGCTCGTTGGTCCTTGCCGGTGCGTACGAATACACGCTCCAGCGCGGCAGCCGCGATGGCGCGAGCCCGTCGAACTGGTACCTGCGTTCGACGATCGACTGCACCCTCGATCCGTCCAATCCCGGTTGCGACCAGCCGCCCGCTCCGCCGCCCGATCCGACCCCGCCGGACCCCGATCCGCCGGATCCGCCGCCGACGCCGCCCGATCCTCCGGAGCCGCCGACACCGCCCACGCCACCGGACCCTCCGGCGCCACCGCATCCCACGCCGCCGGATCCGCCGACGCCGCTGCCGCCGCCGGTTCCGAACTACCGCGCGGAGGTTTCGCTGTACGCCGCGTTGCCGGCGATGGCGCTGCGCATGGGGTGGGCGACGCTGGGCAACCTGCACGAGCGCGTCGGCGAGGAAGAACAGCTGCGCGATCGCGACGACCTGCAATCGCGCACGTCGTTCAACGGCGCGTGGGTGCGCGTGATCGGCGAGGACGGCAATGTCGAAGGCGATCGTCGCGGGATCCTCGGGTCCGGTCCGAAGTACGACTACGACGTGCTCGCACTGCAGGCGGGTACCGACGTCTATCGCGAACAGCACGATGATGGGCATCGCGACCACGCCGGCCTGTACCTGAGCGAAGGACGCATCAAGAGCGACGTCACGCACTACAACCGCATCCGCGTGGGCAAGGACAAGGTCGATGCGACGTCGCTGGGCGCGTACTGGACGCATTTCTGGCCGGAAGGCGGCTACCTCGATGCGGTGGTGCAGGGCACCTGGAGCGACCTGGAATCGCATTCGATCCGCGGCCTGCGCTTGAACGCCGACACCTTCGGCTGGGCCGTGTCGCTGGAAGGCGGCTGGCCGTTCCATCGCGAGGAGCGCCTGCTCGAGCCGCAGTTCCAGATCGTCTACCAGCGCGTGGACGACTTCGAAGGCGACGACACGATCGCGCGGGTGCGCTTCCGCGACGCCGAATCGCTTGCCGTGCGACTGGGTGTGCGGTGGGCGAAGGACTGGCAGCTCGATCCCACCGCCGACGGCGCGCCGCGCCTGATGACCGGCTGGCTGCGCGCGAACGTGTGGCACGAGTTCAAGGGCGAGCCGTTGACGCTGTTCTCGGCCGGTGAGGTCGACCTTCCGTTCCTGGCCGATATCTCCGGCACGTGGTGGCAGTTGAACGCAGGCGCGACGCGACAGATCGGCCGCAACACCACGGTGTACGCGAACCTCGGCTACCAGCGCAGTTTCGGCGGCAGCCGCTTCGATGCGTGGGACGGCAAGCTCGGCTTCCGCTGGAACTGGTGAGGCGCGTCAATCCTCGTCGGGCACGATCGGCTCGATGACCGTGTAGCGTTCCCGCTTCAGCTTGCCCTCGATCGGCGGGAATTCGAGGCAGTGTTCCGGCACGCGCTTGTCGGGAATGCGCGAAAGCAGGTCGCGGATCAGCGCGAGGCGTCCGCGTCGCTGGTCGTTGAATTCCACGAGTGTCCACGGCGCATGTTCGGTGTGCGTGGCCTTGAGCATCGCCTCGCGCGCCTTGGTGTAATCGCCATAACGCTCGCGCGAGGCGACGTCGATGGGCGACAGCTTCCAGCGCTTGAGCGGATCCTGCAGCCGTTCGGCGAAACGTTCTTCCTGCTTGGCCTGATCGCAGCACAGCCAGTACTTGAACAGCAGCACGCCGTCGTCGACCAGGAGCTGTTCGAACACCGGCGCCTGCCGCAGGAACGTGCGCACCTGTTCGGGGGTGGCGTAACCCATCACCTGTTCGACGCCGGCGCGGTTGTACCAGCTGCGGTCGAACAGCGCGATCTCGCCGGCCGCCGGCAGATGGGGGACGTATCGCTGGAAGTACCACTGCGTCTGTTCGCGATCGGCCGGCTTCGGCAGCGCCACGACGCGGCACTGGCGTGGGTTCAGATGTTCGGCGATGGCCTCGATCGCGCCGCCCTTCCCGGCGGTGTCGCGGCCTTCGAACAGCACGACCAGGCGTTTGCCGGTATCGCTGAGCCAGCGCGCCATCTCGACCAGTTCGACCTGCAGCGGCTGCAGTTCGGCTTCGTATTCCTTGCGCTTGAGCTTGGCCATCAGACGGTGCTCCGGCGGGTGCGTGCACGCGATCCGGCGCCCGCGTTCGATTTCGATGCGGCGCGACGCTTCGTTCCGGCCATGCTGCGCGCGACTTCCAGCAGCGCGCCCTGTTGGCGCGAATCCAGTGCGCGATACGCGGCGAGCAGGTCGTGTTCGCCCTGCGTGCGCGCAGGATCGAGGGTGCTGGCCAGCTCCGACAGCAACGCGCCGGCGGGCACGCCGAACGCGCGGGCGAGGGCGTCGAGCTGTTCGCGCCCGGGCAGCTTCTCGCCGCGAAGCCAGGCGCTGACCGTCGCCGCGCCCGCGCGGGGAATCGCGGTGGCGATGTCCGCGGCGCTCATGCCGCTGGCCTTGGCAAGCAACCGCAACGTGGTGTCCAGCGACATGTTCACTCCGCCCGATGATCGAACCAACGATTACGACGGTGACGCAGGCAAGGTTACGCGCGCGTCAGCGCTCGCGCAGGCGCGGCCGCAGCGTCGCGAGGTTGCAGGGTCTGGTGCGCGAATCCAGCTGCGAGCGGATGATCTTCTCCCACGCCGTGCGGCAGGCCGACGTGGAACCCGGCAACGCGAACACGAACGTGCCGTTCGCCAGCCCGGCGAACGCGCGCGATTGCAGCGTCGAGGTGCCGATCTCTTCCAGGCTCACCGCGCGGAACAATTCGCCGAAGCCGTCCATCTGTTTATCCAGCAGCGGCAGCAGCGCTTCGGGCGTGGAGTCGCGGCCCGTGAAACCGGTGCCGCCGGTGACCAGAACGCCGTCCACGCCTTCATCGGCGATCCAGCGCGACACCACGGCGCGCAGCTGGTAGCGGTCGTCCTTCAGCAACGCGCGTTCGGCGAGATGGTGGCCGGCGTCGGCGAGCGACTGCACGAGGTAGTCGCCGGAAGTGTCTTCGGCGAGCGTGCGCGTGTCGGACACGGTCAGCACGCACAGGTTCAGCGGGATCAGGTCGGTCGTCGCGGTCATGGGGGAAGCGTACTCCTAGGCGATGGCGGAACGCGCCATGGCGCGCACGGCGTCGGTGAAATCGCGGGCGAAACCGGCCATGTCGAACAGGCCTTCGTCGCCGCGGCGCTGCGCCAGGCGAGCGCGCAGGTCGCGAAGTTTCGACCGGTCGCGGCCGAGGGCGATGGCGCGCGCGATGAAGGCGTCGTCGCTGTCGACGTTCATTTCGTCCAGGCCCAGATGATGATTCAGGCTGCCTGCCACGCGCGCGGCGAACGTGTCGCCCGGCCGCGTCAGCACGGGGCAGCCGGCCCACAGCGCATCGGAAGCGGTGGTGTGGGCGTTGTAGGGTTCGGTATCGAGGAACAGGTCGGCATGCTGCAGCCGCGCCATGTAGGCCGCATGCGGCTGCTTCGGCATGAACACCAGGCGCTGCGGATCGACGCCGCTGGCTTGTGCGGCGGCGCGAAGCCGAGCATCGGCGTTGCCGGGCCCGGACAATAGCCACAGCACGCTGCCGGGCACGTCGCGCAACACGGCGAACGCACGTGCCATGCTGCGCGGATTGAGCTTGTAGCTGTTGTTGAAGCAGCAGAACACGACCGCGTCTTCGGGCAGCGCGCACTCGGCGCGCGAGGGCGGCGGCGGAATCGCGCGCGTCATGTCCGAAGGCTGGAAGCAGCGTGGCAAACGCACGACGCGTTCGCTGAAGTCGCGTTCGATCGACGTCGGCAACACGAACGCATCGGCCAGCACGAAGTCGATCCACGGTGCGCCCGACGTGCCCGGGTACGCGAGCCAGTTCACCTGCACGTTCGCAGGACGCATCGCCAGCACTTCCGGCGTGCCGCCGCCGCCCCAGCCACGCAGGTCGAACAGCACGTCGGTGCCGGTATCGCGGATGCGCTGCGCGACGCGTGCGTGTGGTTGCTGCGCGACATCGTGCAGCGTGTGTGCGGCGGCGTCGAGGCGCGCACGGATCGGGCTGCGATCGTCGGGATTCAGGGCGAACAGATGCAGGTCGAATGGATCGAGTTCGCGCAACTGTTCGAACAGTGCGGCGGTCAGCAATCCGGTCGGATGCGCGCCGAATCCGTTGGAGAGAAACCCGACGCGCAACCGTTCATGCGTACGCGACGGCGCGGGCGGCATCGGGCGGATCTGTTGCACAAGCGCGCCGGCGCGAAGGCGCGCGCAGCGCAGCTGTTCGGCGGCGGTGGCGTCCTCGCTGAGGAAGGCGAACGGTTCGACCGATGCCGTGCCCTGGTTCACCGCGTTACGCACCTGTGCGGCGAGCGCGTCCAGACCGCGCCAGTCGCACAGCTTGCGCCGCCACGCGAGAAGGTAGGCAGCGATCTGCGGTTCCTGCGGCGCCAGCGCGTGCGCGCGTGCATACGAATCCGAAGCGGCTTCGGCTTCGCCGACGTCTTCCAGCGCATGCGCGAGCCACACGGCGATGCCGGGATGGTCGGGCGCGTTGTTCGACGCGGCGCGAAGGCTGGCGACGGCGTCGTCCCGACGGCCCTGCATCCATTGCGCGCGGCCGAGGCGTGCGAGCGCTTCCGGATGCCCGGGCCGCAACGCCAGTGCGCGTCGTGCGGCGGCTTCACCGGCGAGCGCATCGCCGCGATCGAGTTCGTGTTCGGCCAGCAGGATCCACGCGAAGCCGTCGCCGGGATTGCGCTCCAGTGCGCGGCGCAACTCGATGCGCGGATCGCCGGGTTGGTTCATGCCGCAGGCTGCGTGAAGGACAGCGAGTACCACTGCGTGTCCGCTTCTTCCCAGCCCGCGTTGCGATAGAGCGCGCGGGCGGTGGCGTTGTCGCGCGTGGTTTCCAGCACGATGCCGACGGCACCGTCGTTACGTGCGAAGTCCGCAGCGGCTTCGAGCAACGCGCGGCCTGCGCCGCTGCGACGTGCGCTGGCGTCGACGTAGAGGTCGTTGAGGATCCACAGGCGGCCGGTGCGCACGGAGGAGAACATCGGATAGAGCTGGGTGAAACCGATGGCGCGATCGCCGTCCGTCGCGAGCAGGATCACGGATTCGTTCGCGTTGATTCGCGCAGTGAGAAAGTCCCGGCCGCGCGCTTCGTCCGTCGGCTGTTCGTAAAAACGACGATAGGCATCGAACAGCGGCACTACGGCGTCGAGGTCGTCCAGCGTGGCGCGCTTGATCGCGAGGGGCATGGGGCGTGTCCGTGCTCGGGGTTTGGCGATTGTAGCGGTGGGCGGTGATGCCGGACTTTGACTGTTGCGGTTGGCGCCCTCTAATCCTTCTCCCTTCGGGAGAAGGTGCCCGTAGGGCGGATGAAGGGTAACGGAGGGTCTCCCTTTGAACCGCAGTGCCTTACTGCACTGCTGTTTTGAACTTGACGCTCCGTTACCCCTCACCCCAAACCCCTCTCCCGGTGGGAGAGGGGCTCAAGGCCCACCCCAACCCCTCTCCCGTAAACGGGAGAAGGGCTAGATCAGAATCAACGTCAGCTTTCCTGCGTCAACCGCGCCAGCTCATCGGCCTGATGCTCATGCTGCAGGCGCGCCACCAGCTCATCCATGTCGCCCTGGATCACATTGGGCAGGTCGTACAGCGTGAGGCCTTCGACGCGGTGGTCGGTGATGCGCCCCTGCGGGAAGTTGTACGTGCGGATGCGCTGGCTGCGATCGCCGCTGCCGACCTGCAACTTGCGCATCGACGCCTGCGCCGCCGCCGCCTTCGCCGCCGCCGCTTCGGCCAGCATCGCGGTCAGGCGCTTCATCGCCTTGTCGCGATTGGCGTGCTGGCTGCGTTCGGTCTGGCTCTCGACCACCAGTCCGCTGGGAACGTGGGTGATGCGGATCGCCGACTCGGTCTTGTTCACGTGCTGGCCGCCCGCGCCGCTGGAGCGGAACGTGTCGACTTTCAGGTCGGCGGGGTTGATCTCGATTTGCGGGTCGCCCTCGGATTCCAGCGGAATGATCGCCACCGTCGCCGCCGAGGTGTGGATGCGGCCCTGCGATTCGGTTTCCGGCACGCGCTGCACGCGATGCGTGCCCGATTCGAACTTCAGCCGCGAATACGCACCACGGCCTTCCACGCGCGCGATGACTTCCTTGAAGCCGCCGTGCTCGCCGGGACTGTTGGATTCGATCTCGACCTTCCAACCCTGCCGCTCCGCGTAACGCGCATACATGCGGAACAGGTCGCCGGCGAAGATCGCCGCTTCGTCGCCGCCGGTTCCGGCGCGCACTTCCAGGTAGAGGTCACCTTCGTCGCGCGGATCCTTCGGGATCAGATGCGCGAGCAGTTCCGCGTCCAGGCGTTCGAGGCGTTCCTGCGCGGCGGTGATCTCGTCCTGCGCGAGTTCGGCCAGTTCGGGGTCCTCGCGCATCGCCTGCGCGGCGGCGAGGTCGTCCTTCGCCTGCGCTTCGGCCTTCAGCGCGCTGGCGACGGGTTCGAGCTGGGCGAATTCACGCGAGAAACGGCGGAAGCGGTCCGCATCGCCGATGACGCCCGGGTCGGAGAGCAGGCGTTCGAGTTCTTCGCGACGTTCGGCGAGGGCTTCGAGTTTGCGGCGCAGGCTGGGCGTCATGGGGCGGGGAAACCGGTGTGGAGGAGCGGGAAACGGACGAGGCAAGTCGACGTAGACGTCGCTAGGCCTCGGGCTTGCCGTTTCCTTCCACGAGTTTCCCGTTGCGATCCACTTCGCTTTCGGCGAACAGCTTCTCCGCCGCGCGTGCGAGTTCCGCATTGCCGGTGAGCGCGGCCTCGCGCAACGCGATCGTCGGCGCATGCAGCAGTCGGTTGGTCAATGTGTGCGCGAGGAAATTCAGCACCTCGGCCGGATCCTGCCCGGCCGCGAGCTGCTGCTGCGCACGCGCGAGCACATCGGCCTTCGCCGCTTCGCCATGCGCGCGCAGACGCTTGAGCGGCTCGGTGCGCGTGCTGGCGACCATGGTTTCGGTGAAGCGCGCCACCTGCAGTTCGACGATCGCCTCGGCTTCCGTCGCGGCTTCGCGTCGGCTGCGGCGGTTGTCCTCGATGGCGCGTTCCAGGTCGTCGACCGTGTAGAGGAAGACGTCTTTCAGTTCGGCCACGTCGGCGGCGATGTCGCGCGGCACGGCGAGGTCGAGCAGCAGCATCGGCCGGTGCTTGCGCGTGGCGAGCGCGGCGGCGACCTGCGGGCGCTGCAGGATCGGGTCGCGGCTGGCGGTGGCGGAGATCACCACGTCGGCTTCGCCCAGGTGCTTGTCGATCTCGCTCAGCGGCAGCGCGAAACCGCCGTGCCGGCTGGCCAGTTCCTGCGCGTGCGCGAGCGTGCGGTTGGCGACCAGCAGCCGTTTGGCGCGCGCCTGCACGAGGTGACGCGCGGCCAGTTCGATGGTCTCGCCGGCGCCGACCAGCAGCACGGTGGACTCTTCCAGTCGCGCGAAGGATTCCTGCGCCAGGCGCACCGCGGCGGAGGCGACGGACACCGGGTTCGCGCCGATGCGCGTGTCGGTGCGCGCGCGCTTGGCGGTGGTGAAGGCGTGCTGGAACAGGCGGTCGAGCTGGCTGCCCAGCGTGCCGGCGTGGCGCGCGGTCGCCCACGCATCTTTTACCTGGCCGAGGATCTGCGGTTCGCCCAGCACCAGCGAATCCAGGCCGGTCGCCACGCGGAACAGGTGGCGGACGGCATCGGCATCGCGATGGCGGTAGAGGTAGGCGTGCAGGTCGCCGATGTCATCCGGATGCGTGGCGAGCCAGTCGGCCAGCGCCTGGCCGTCGTCGTGGGATACGGCGTACAGCTCGGTCCGGTTGCAGGTGGAGAGCAGGGCGACTTCCTGCACCTGCGGGAGCGTCTTCAGGGCATCCAGCGCGGCCGGCACCGTGGCGGCCGAAAACGCCACGCGTTCGCGCAGGCTGACCGGCGCGGTCTGGTGGTTGATGCCTAGTACGAACAAACTCATTGACGCCGGACCTTCGTTCAGGTGCTTGCGATAAGCTGCTGGCTACCCGGAGGCCGACATTCTACCGGCCCCATCCCGTCCCGGCTTCCTTCAGGCCCGTTCGAATGCCCGCTGCCTCGCGCACGCTCTGTTTCGCCCTCGTAGTTGCTTCCGCCTT
>Ga0209025_1000562_pt1 | contig 68180 bp, 53 predicted proteins | sample AraplaMF_Col_mLB_FD_184256 | JGI IMG/M metagenome (GOLD analysis project Ga0209025, IMG submission 184256) | Arabidopsis root microbial communities from the University of North Carolina, USA - plate scrape MF_Col_mLB (SPAdes) (version 2) | ecosystem: Host-associated > Plants > Roots > Endosphere... | reverse complement strand
CGAGTTGACGCTCGCGCCCGAGCCCATCGTGAAGAAGTGGTGCAGCCACACCAGGTACGACAGCACCGTGATGCACACCGTCGCGTAGACCATCGACGAGTAGCCGAACAGGCGCTTGCCGCAGTAGGTCGACACGATCTCCGAGTACACGCCGAAGATCGGCAGGATCAGGATGTAGACCTCCGGATGGCCCCAGATCCAGATCAGGTTCACGTACATCATGGCGTTGCCGCCAAGGTCGCTGGTGAAGAAGTTGGTCCCGACGTAACGGTCCAGCAGCAGGAACGCCAGCGCGGCGGTCAGCACCGGGAACGACACCACGATCAGCACGTTGGTGCACAGCGAGGTCCAGGTGAACACCGGCATCTTCATCATGCCCATGCCCGGCGCGCGCATCTTGATGATGGTCACCAGCAGGTTCACGCCCGATAGCAATGTGCCTACGCCGGCTATCTGTAGTGCCCACAAGTAGTAATCGACACCGACTCCCGGACTGAACGCGATGCCCGACAGCGGCGGATACGCCAGCCAGCCGGTCGCGGCGAATTCGCCGAAGAACAGCGACATCATCACCAACACGGCGCCGGAGACGGTCATCCAGAAACTGAAGTTGTTGAGGAACGGAAACGCGACGTCGCGCGCGCCGATCTGCAGCGGCACCAGGTAGTTCATCAATCCCGTGACCAGCGGCATGGCCACGAAGAAGATCATGATCACGCCGTGCGCGGTGAAGATCTGGTCGTAGTGATGCGGCGGCAAATAGCCCATGTTGTCGCCGAAGGCCATCGACTGCTGCAGGCGCATCATCAGCGCGTCGGCGAAGCCGCGAAGCAGCATCACCAGACCCAGCACGATGTACATGATGCCGATCTTCTTGTGATCGATGCTGGTGAACCACTCGTTCCAGAGGTAGCCCCACAGCTTCTGCTTGGTGATGACGGCCAACAGCGCGAGGCCGGCAAGCACGGTGCCGATGAAGGTGACCGCCAGGATCGGCTCATGGAACATGGGAATGGATTCCCACGTCATGCGTCCGAAGATCGGCGAAGTTGGAAGGGTGCTGCTTTCGAGGGACATCGCAGGAATTCCGGGGCTTTCAGGCCAACAAACAGGGCGTGACGGTTGGAGCCGTGACGTGGAGGCGCCTTACGGCGCCTTCATGCCGATCACCGGGCCAGCCAGCGACTGGGGCACGGCATCGTTGACGGAACACACGGCGGCCGAGACGTACGCGCCAAGTCGCGGATCGCCACGACGCGGCGTCGCCAGCGGCTTCAGGCCTTCCAGGCCGAGCCCGCCGGTGGAGTCGATCGCCATCATTGCGTTCGCGCACAGGCGGTCGGTATCGACGCAACGGTTGAGCACGGCATCGAACAGACCGTTGTCGACGCGGGCGAAATGACGCACCGGCTCGCGTTCTGACGGCTTTTCCAGATCCAGGTACGCCGCACGCGTGAGCGAGAGTTCGCTGGCGCGCACCTCGTTCAACCAGCGCTGGTAGTCGGCGTCGGACATGCCGTGGAACTTGAAGCGCATGTGCGAGAAGCCCGCGCCGCTGTAGTTGGCCGAGAAGCCGTCGTACACGCCGGGCGCGTTGATCACGGCGTTGAGCTCGCTCTTCATGCCGGGCATGCCGTAGATCATGCCGGCCAGCGCGGGCACGTAGAACGTGTTCATCACCGAGGACGAGGTGATGCTGAAATGCACCGGACGATCGACAGGAACGGCGATTTCATTGACCGTCGCCACGCCCTCTTCCGGATAGACGAACAGCCATTTCCAGTCGAGCGCGACAACCTGGATTTCCAGCGGTTTCACGTCCGCCGGCACCGGGCGGCCCGCGGATATGCGGTCGAGCGGACGGAACGGATCCAGAAGGTGCGTGCTGATCCACGTGATCGCGCCGAGCGCGATGATGATCAGCAGCGGGACGCCCCAGATCACCAGTTCCAGCTGGGTCGAGTGATCCCAGTCGGGCTTGTAGGTGGCCTCGCGGTTCGACGCGCGGTAACGCCACGCGAACAGCAGCGTGAGCGCGATCACCGGCACGATCACGATCAGCATCAGGACGGTCGCCACGACGATCAGCTGCCCCTGACGGGCGGCGATGTCGCCGGGCGGATTGAGAACCAGCAGGTTGCATCCCGACAGCACGGCCGTCGCGATGAGCAAAACGGCGGCCTGCAGGAATCTGCGCGCTATGGACATGGGGGTGGGGGCTTGCGGATTGAGCATGGTCAATGTATTCGCCGCCCTGCTTGGGGAGAATTGGACGTTTTGTCCTACCGTCCGGACCTGTTGCCTCTGCACGGGTACGGTAGCATTCTCCGCATTGAATTGGCCCGTTCCACGGAGTATGCCGCGTGATGTCATCCGTGAGCCCCACCGCTCCCACCGCTTCCACCCACGATCACGGCACCAAGGCGCACACCGACGTCGCCCCTGGTGAAATCGCCGTAGGCGTGGTGATCGGGCGCGCGTCCGAGTATTTCGACTTCTTCGTCTTCGGCATCGCCTCTGCGCTGATCTTCCCGTCCGTGTTCTTCCCCTTCACGGGGCGGCTGGAAGGCGCTTTGTGGTCGTTCGCGCTGTTTTCGCTGGCGTTCCTCACGCGTCCGATCGGCACCATCGTGTTCATGCATGTGCAGGAACGGTGGGGACGCGGCATCAAGCTCACCATTTCCCTGTTCATGTTGGGCACGGCGACGGCGGGCATCGCCTTCCTGCCGGGTTTCAACACGATCGGCGGCTGGTCGATCGCGCTGCTGGCAGGTTTGCGGATGTTGCAAGGCATCGCGCTGGGCGGTTCGTGGGACGGCCTACCCTCGCTGCTGGCGATGAACGCACCGAAGGGTCGTCGCGGCTGGTATTCGATGCTCGGACAGCTGTCCGCGCCGGTGGGCTTCATCGTCGCCGCCAGCGTGTTCGCATTCCTGTACGCGAGCCTGAGCCTGGAAGACCTGCTCTCCTGGGGCTGGCGCTATCCGTTCTTCGTCGCGTTCGCGATCAACGTCGTGGCGCTGTTCGCACGGCTTCGCATCGTGGTCGCCGACGAATACCAGAAGAAGATGAGCGAGCTCGAGCTCGAGCCCACGCCGATCCGCGAGCTGTTCCAGGCCAAGGGGCGTCATGTCGTGATCGGCGCGTTCGCCGCGCTTGCCAGCTACGCACTGTTCCACATCGTCACGATCTTCCCGCTGTCGTGGATCCTGCTGTATTCGCAGAAGTCCATCGTCACCTTCCTGATCATCCAGATCATCGGCGCCTTCATCGCCTGCGGCGGCGTCGTGGCCTCGGGCCTGATCGCCGACAAGGTCGGCCGTGCGCGCACGCTGGGCGGCCTCGCGATGCTGATCGCGATGTTCAGCGGCTTCGCGCCGACGCTGATGGGCAGCGGCGATGTCGGGCAGGCGGCATTCGTGCTGATCGGTTTCGCGCTGCTAGGCCTCTCCTACGGGCAGGCGGCCGGTGCGGTGACCGCGAACTTCGGGCGTCGTTACCGTTACACGGGCGCGGCGCTCACGTCCGATCTCGCGTGGCTGATCGGCGCCGCCTTCGCCCCGCTGGTCGCGCTGGGCCTGTGCTCGCAGTTCGGTCTCGCGTGGCTGGGCGCGTATTTGTTGTCGGGCGCCATCGGTACGCTGGCCGCGCTGGGGATCAACCGGGCGATGAATTACAAGAGCTGATCGCTCATCGCATGCGGTGATCGAATTGAACGCCCGCGGCCCTGCCGCGGGCGTTTTTCGTTTTCGCGGAATGGGCGATCTCGTAGCCGATTTCGTAGCCCGGGTAAGCGCAGCGCACCCGGGGTTGGGCGTGACAGGTCCCGGGTGCGCTTCGCTTACCCGGGCTACAAAGGCAGGGTCACGTGCGCAACTCGTGGAATGGGTTTCGCCACGCGAAACCCATCGCTTTTGCGTCCTGACGATGGGTTTCGTTTCACGAAACGGCCTACGGCAATGTGAACTTGCGCGTCGCTCGCAACGGCCAGACCGAGGTGAAACGCGCGCCTCCGACGAGGCGGAACGCAGCGGACACGCCGCGCTCCAGGCCCATGCGTTCGAGCACCGTCCGCGCGCGACGGAACGCCTGCTTCGGGTCGGCCGTCACCATGAACAGATTGATCTCGTTGCGGCTGACGTCGTAACCGTCCAGCTGCGCCATGTCGCCCACGGCCTCCTGCATCTGGCTTTCTATCGTCGCCAGGAACGCCTCGTCCTCGAGGGACTTGCGCCAGAACTTGATGATCAGCTGGTAATCCATCCGGCGATTGTAGGCGCAACCGACGCCGCCTCGCGCATTCACGCACCCGCGGCGCACGCCACGCTAGCGTCGCGGCATCCACGGACATCAAAGGTTGCGCATGCACGCAGTGGTCGAATCGACGTTGGCCCGGCGAACGCTGGTTCCTTGACGAATACCGCGCCGGACACGATGCCACCCCGTCCGCGAAAACCGCGCCTGGTGGCCGCCTGCCTCGCGCTGCTGGCCAGCGCCGCGTCGTTCGCGGGCGATGCGCCCGACTGCAAGGCGCGGCTGCTGGAATCCCTCGGCTGGCGCTTCGTGCCGGTCGATGCGCGCGACCTCTCCATCGAAGCCGGTTCGCCCTGCGACCGCGCCGATCTCGCACAGGCACACGCCGCCGGCGATCTGATCGTGCGCGTGCCGCGCGATCTCGATGCAGGAGCTCGGGCGCGCCTGAACGACGAACTGCTCCACCATGCCGCGACGCGCTGCGCCTACGATTTCAAGCTGGGCGAAGCGACCCGCCGCGCGATCGACAAGCTCGCGGCCAATCCCGGCTACCGGTTCTCCGGATTGCAGATCGGCTGGATCGGGTTCGGCCCCACCGGTTCGGCGCGCGACGGCTGGAGGCCCGTCGCCTCGTTCGGACGCGGCTATCGCCCGCGCGATTCGAATTCGCGCGCGATCGAGGCGTTCTACACCGGCCACATGCGCGCCGAATGCGGCGTCGGCCGGCAGGTCGCGCAGTACGCGACGCAGGCCGAGCTCTACGGTCGTCAGGGCTTCGACACCGCGTTCGATGCCGACGAGATCGTCATAGGCACCTTCAACCGCCTGCATGACACGCGCAGCATCCTGCTCGGTTCCTCGGCAGGCGAATTCACACGCGACGGCCTCGCCGTGGCCGCCTCGCGCGAAGGCCGGCAGGCGTTCATGGGCCTGCCCGGCTTCATCTTCCACGTCTTCGACCGAAGCAAGCTGGACGACCTGAACAACCAGGCGGAGAACTTCGTCGTCTACGACGTCGATGCGGCGGCCGCCGACGCGCTTCGCGGGCACGGTGGTTTCGAACACTACAACGAGCGCAACATCGCGATCTGGAAACTCGCGAAGGCCATGCCCGTGTACCGGCCGAAGCGCTACTTCGAACGGCTGCTGTTCGAACGCGATGCGAAGCTTCGGGCCGGCCTGCCCGCTTCGGCGCAGGCGACGCTGGCGCAGTTGGATGCCGAACTCGCCGACCCGTTCTATCGCGGGTTCCGCGTCTACGTGCACCGGCAAGGCGTGAAGCCGGTGGGCTTCCATATCGCCCGGCTGCTCGACCGCAATCCGCGCACGCCCTTCCGCATCGAACTGGCGCTGCACAACCTGCATACGACGCTGTTCGATCGTTACATGCGATACCGGCTGGAGACCTGCGACGGCGGGTGACTTTCGTTTTTTGCGGCCCGATGACCGCCCACGCGGGGCCAACGCGTTTATGCTCTGGACGTACCCCGGGGACAAGGGTGGCAACGGATGTCATGGGTGCAGATCGCGTGGCCGATGCTCGCCGCCGCCAGCCTGACGCTGGGGCTGATCCATGCGCTCATCTGGATCCGCCAGCGCTCCATGCCCCAGCACCTTGCGTTCGCCTGCGCCGCCGTGGCGCTGTCGGTGATGGCGTTGCTGGAAATGCTGGCGCTGCATGCGCGCACACCGGCCGAACTGGGTTCGCTGCTGCGCTGGATGCACGTCCCCATCGCCCTGCTGGTGGTGGCGCTGGTCGTCTTCGTCCGGCTGTCCTTCGGCACGCGGTACCTCGCCCTGGGCGCCATGGCGGTGGGCCTGCGCCTGGTCGCGCTGGTGGCGAACTTCACCACCGGGGTGAACCTCAACTTCGCCTCGATCCATGAAGTCGGCCGCGTGCGCTGGCCAGGCGATGTGCTGATCGCCTACCCCATCGGCGCGCCCAATCCGTGGGTGGCGGTGGGCCAGCTCAGCAACCTGATGCTCGCCGTGTACATGGCGATGATCCTGGTCTCCACGGTGCGGTCGGGCGATGCCCAGCTGCGCCGGCACGCTATGGTCATCTGTGGCGGCTGGCTGCTCTTCATCGGGCTGATGATGACCGCCGCGATCGTGATGACGTTGAACGTCGGCAAGACACCCTTCATCGGCACGCCGAGCTTCGTGTTCGTGATCGCGGCGATGAGTTACCAGCTCGGCTCGAACCTGCTCGAATCCAATCGCCTCGCCGCGAAACTGCGCGAAAGCGAACTCGCGCGCCTGCAGGGCGAACGCGACCTGGAACACGCGGCCGACGCGGCGGGCCTTGGGCTGTGGTCCTGGAACATCCCGGACGACCGCGTCGTCGGATCGCCCAAATCGCGCCAATGGTTCGGCGAACACGAAGCCGACTGCGCGCTGGCCAGCGTGATGCGCCGCATCCATCCCAACGACCGCGCGCGCCTGCGCAGCGCGATCGAGGACGCCTGGCAATCGGGCACGTTCACCACGACCTTCCGCCTGGCGCGCGGCGAGCCGGAATGCTGGCTCGCCGTGACCGGCGAGATGGAATTCGACGCCGAAGGCCGCGCGCTGGCGGTGCGCGGGGTGGCGCGCGACGACACCGAGGGACGTCTGTCCGGCGAGCGTTTCCGCGCTCTGCTGGAAGCCGCGCCGAGCGCGATCCTGATGATCGACGAAGCCGGGCGCATCTGCCTGCTCAATGCCGAAGTCGAGCGCATGTTCGGCTATGCGCGCGACGAACTGCTGGGTCGCGACATCGAACGCCTGCTGCCTGAAACCCTGCGCGCCGCGCACGTCGGCCATCGCCACAGGTACAGCCTGCTCCCGACCAAGCGCACGATGGGCAACGGCCACGAGCTGCGCGGCCGGCGCCAGGACGGCACGGAGTTCCCCATCGAAGTGGGCCTGAACCCCGTGCGGTTCGGCGACCAGACCCTGACGCTGGCCGCGGTGACGGACACCTCCGAACGCCAGCGCAAGGACGCCGAACTCTCGCTGCGTCGCGACGAGGTCGCGCACCTGTCGCGCGTGACGATGCTGGGCGAGTTGTCGGGTTCGCTCGCGCACGAACTCAACCAGCCGCTCGCGGCGATCCTCAGCAACGCGCAGGCGGCGCAGCGCATGCTGCTGCGCAATCCGGAGGACCTGTCGGAGATCGGCGAGATCCTGTCGGACATCGTCGACAACGACCGGCGCGCGGGCGATGTCATCCGCCGGCTGCGCACGCTGCTGCGCAAGGGCGCGCAGGACCTGTCGCGGATCGACATCAACGAGACGGTGCGCGAATGCCTGCGTCTGCTGCGCAGCGATCTGCGCAATCGCGATGTCGTGGTGGTGGTGGACCTCGCGCCGGGCTTGCCGGTCATCGAAGGCGACCAGGTGCAGCTCCAGCAGGTGTTGCTGAACCTGATCTTCAACGCGTGCGACGCGATGGCGTCCGAGGAAAGCCGTCACCTGACCCTGCATTCGATGGCGCGTCGCGACCATGTCCGGCTGACGGTGTCCGACGATGGCCCGGGCATTCCGGCGGGCATGCACGAACGCATCTTCGAACCTTTCCAGACGAGCAAGCCGAACGGATTGGGGTTGGGGCTCGCGATCTGCCGCACCATCGTCGAATCGCATCGCGGCCGGCTGTGGGCCGAGACCGGCGCGGGCGGTCGCGGCGCGCACCTGCATATCGAATTGCCGCGGGCGATGGTGGAGTAAGGCGTTGCGGCGCGTGTTCGTAGGATGGGTTTCGCGGTGCGAAACCCATCGTTATCACCTCGTCCACGTGCGTTCGTAGCCCGGGAAAGCGAAGCGCACCCGGGGGAGCGCGACAGCTCCCGGGTGCGCTTCGCTTACCCGGGCTACGGGCCTGGATCGCGGCTTTCGCCGGGATGACGGTGGGGGTGGTTCCAGCTTTCGCTGGAATGACGGTGATATTGGTAACCGTCAACAGAGTGCCCACACGCTACAGGCCTGGATCCCGGCCTTCGCCGGGATGACAGCGAAAGGTTCACGCCACGCGCGCCCGCTCCGCCAGCCGCACCAGCTCCGCCACCGACCGCACGCCCAGCTTGTGCATCACATGCGAGCGATGCACCTTGATCGTCTTCTCGACGATGCCAAGATCCGCCGCGATCTGCTTGTTGAGCCGCCCCGCCAATACGTGGTGCAGCACCTCCCGCTCGCGCGGAGTGAGCGCGGCGAAACGCATCGCGGCGCGGCACTGCTCCTCGGCCTGCACGCGCACGCGGCGATCCAGGTCCAGCCCGCGCGCCACCGCATCGACCAGCGCGTCGGCTTCGACGGGCTTGGTGAGGAAATCGATCGCGCCGCGCTTCATCGCGCACACCGAACTGTGCACGTCGCCGCAGCCGGTGAGGAAGATCACCGGGCACGCGATGCCACGGCTTTCCAGCAATGCCTGTGTTTGCAGGCCATCGATCTCGGGCATCGAAAGATCCAGCACGATGCAGCCGGGAAGGTCGGGATCGTAGCGGTCCAGGAATTCGCGCGTGGACCGGCTGGCCGCGACCTCGAACCCTTCGGTCCGAAGGATGCGTCCCAGCGCTACGAGAACGTCATTGTCATCGTCGACCAGGTGAACGACTGCGGACATCGGACCACTCCTTGAGAGCTAATCGATGCAGACGCCGGACGACGGATTATTCGGACAACGCAGCGGGCTCGTCCAGTGCTTTTTCCCGGATTTGCTTTGGATTGGTCTTCACGCGTCGTGAACATTTCGCAAGAAGCATGCCGAAGCGCGTCGTCGTGTCCACTAGGGCCAAGGGCCAATTGAACGCTTTTACGACGTGGCCTTTAGTTGGCCTCATGACCCGGCGCCCCATCACGATCGCCGTCGTGGACGACGAGGAAGACGTCCGCCACGCGCTGCACCGACTGCTTCGGTCCGCCGGGTTCGAAGTGCTCGTCTATGCGACGGGCACCGAGTTCCTGCGCCACGCACGCGAGACGGCCGCGCATTGCGTCGTGCTCGACCTGCACATGGCCGGCATGAGCGGCTTCGACGTTCAGAGCCAGCTGCAGGCGTGGGCGTTGTCGCTGCCGGTGGTGGTGCTGACCGGCAACGACACGGCCGAAGGCCGCAAGCGCGCACTGGATGGCGGCGCGAAGGCGTTCCTGAGCAAACCGGTAGACGACGAGGCGCTGATCGGCGCGATCCTGGCCGCGGTGGGACCGCGCGGGGTCGACGCATGAGCGCGAAAGGCGGAAGGCGCACGACCATGAGCCCAGCCAGCACGAAATCACGTGACGATCGATCCGTGCGTGACGCACGCCATGTCCGCACGCGCGGCGCCCTCCCCCGCTCGGCGCTCGCGTTCGCATTGCTGACCCCGTGCGTGGCGCACGCCTCGCTGTTGAGCGGCGATGCGCTGGACACCGCGGCCAACGTGGTCGCATGGCTGGCGCTGATCGTGGTGCCGGTGGTGCTGATCGCGGTGTTCTGGATCGTGCACATCCTGCCCGAACAGATCGCGGAGAAACGCAAGCATCCGCAGCTGGACGCGATCAAGACCCTGTGCCTGCTCTCGCTGGTGTTCGGCGGACTGCTGTGGCCGCTGGCGTGGCTGTGGGCCTACACAAAGCCGGTGCTGCACAAGATGGCCTACGGCACCGATACCGTCGATCACCACGGCCACGGCGGCGACGCGCTCACCCCGCTGCACGATGCCGAGGTCGGCCCCGAACCCGAAATCGCAGCCCCGCCGCCCGCGCAGGCGCCCGGCCGCGCCGCCGAATCGCAGGCCGAAGTCGACGAACTGCGCCGCCGCATCCGCTCGCTGGAGATGGCGCTCGCGATGGGCGAGCGGCCCGGCGCGCGCCGCACGCCCGGCGACGACGAGGAGTAAGCCATGGAAATCATCCTGCTGCTCATCTACTCGTTCTTCGTCTGGCTGATCTTCTTCAAGTTCAAATGGCTGCCGTGGAACTTCATCTCGCAGATCATCGTCATCTCGCTGCCGATCTTCTTCCTGACGGCGCTGATCCTGATCCTCAACGTCGTGGCGCCCTCTTCCTCCGACGTGCGCGTCATCAACTACGTCGTGCAGATCGTGCCGCGCGTGGCCGGGCGCGTGATCGAAGTACCGGTTGAAGCCAACCGCCCGGTGCGCAAGGGCGACGTCCTCTTCCGCATCGATCCGGTGCCGTACCAGCAGGAACTGTCCACGCTGGAAGCCAAGCTGCCGGAAATGATGGCCAAGCTCGACACCGCGATGGCCTACCAGCGTGAGTTGAACGAACAGCTGAAGTCCGCGCGATCCACGCGCGATGCGCTGTCCTCGCGCCTGGAACTCGCGCTGCGGCGCGAGCGGCAGACGGCGGAACTGGCCACCACCGGCGCCGGTTCCAAGTTCGACCACGAACAGGCGCAGACCGAAGCGGCGAGCCTGCGTTCGGAACTGGCGTCCACCACCGCGGCGATGGCACAAGTGCAACAGAAGATGTCGGCCAAGACGCGCGAAGGCCAGCTGTCGGAAGTCGCGCAAGCCCGCGCGGCGGTCACGCAGTTGCAGGAGCAGATCGTGCAGTCGCGCTGGCAGCTGGAGCAGACCACGGTGTACGCGCCCGCCGACGGCAGCGTCATCAACCTGCAGCTGCGCGAAGGGTCCTACGCGGCGAACCTGCCGCTGACGCCGGTGATGAGTTTCGTCGAGAAGGAACAATGGGTGCTGGCGATGTTCGCGCAGAACGAACTGGCCAACGTCGCTCCGGGCAACGAAGCGGAAATCGCGCTGAAGACCTACCCCAACCGCATCATCAAGTGCGCGGTGGACTCGGTGGTGTGGGCGTCGGGTACCGGCCAGATGCCGATCAGCGGCATGGTGCCGCAGAGCGGCGTCGAGCCCATTCCGCTGGGCCGCATCGCGGTGCGGCTGCGCCCGACCGGTCGCGACAAGGACGTGTTCATCTCCATGGGCGCGCAGGGTCAGGGCGCGATCTACACCGAGCACGGCAAGCTGATCCACATCGTGCGCAAGGTCATCCTGCGCGTGGGCAGCAAGCTCGACTGGCTCGTGCTCAAACTCCACTGAGGACACGATGAGCGCCTGCGCCGCGAAGGGGTTCGCGAGCACGATCCGCACGGCCAGGACGCTGGCGGGCGCGTTCGTGCTCGTCGTCGTCACCGGTTGCGCGCTGCTGCCCGAGCCCACGGGCGATGAAGTGCGCGATCAGGCGCTGGGCTACACGACGATCCCACCCAACTGGTCCGCGCAGGCGAGCGCCGCGCAGGTCGACGAAGGCTGGCTCGCGAGCTTCAACGACCCCACGCTCACGCAGCTGGTCCACGAAGCGCTCGAGCACAACCCCGACCTGCTGATGGCCGCCGCACGCGTCGAGCAGGCCAACGCGCAGGTCGATCTGGCCGAAGCCAAGCTCAAGCCGGCGCTGGGACTGCTCGGACGCGCCGGCTCCAAGCCCATCGCCGACCTCGTGCCGCTGCTCAGTGGCGTGATGCTCCGCCTGAGCTGGGAGATCGACCTGTGGGGCCGCATGCGCTACGCGCGCAACGCCGCGCGCGCCGCACGCGATGCGTCCAGCGCCGATTACCGTTTCGCGCAGCAATCGCTGGCGGCCAGCGTCGCGCGTGCGTGGTTCGTCGCCAATGAAACGCGCATGCAGATGGCGCTCGCGGCCGACATGACCGCCGCCGGGACGAAGCTGGTCGAACTGTCCGACCAGCGCCTGCGCGTGGGCGCGGGAACGCAGAGCGACGTGATGGTCGCGCAGGCCAACCTCGCCACATATGCCGACGCGCAGCAGCAGATCGAACTGGCGCACCGGCAGGCGCTGCGTGCGCTGGAACTGCTGCTCGGGCGCTATCCGGCCGCCGCGTTGAGCGTCGCCGGCACGCTGACGCCCTTCCCCGCGCCGGTGCCGGCGGGCATTCCCGCGGACGTGCTCGAACGCCGGCCCGACCTGATCGCCGCGCAGCGCCGCGTCGCCGCCGCGTTCGATCTCGTCGGCGAAGCCAGGGCCGCGATGCTGCCCACGCTGTCCCTTTCCGCCGGCTACGGGCGCATCAGCAACGAAGCGGTCGAAATGCGCGACGACCTGGAACAGACCACGTCCACCGTCGCCGCGACCGCCGTGGTGCCGATCTACACCGGCGGCGCGATGACCGCCCAGGTGAGCCTGCGCACCGCCGAACAGAAGGAAGCCGTCGCCGATTACGCACGCCGCGCGCTCAACGCCCTGGACGAAGTCGAGGACGCGCTGACCGCCGAACGCGTGCTCGCGGAACGCGAACGCATCCTGCGCCAAGCCGTGGACGCCAATCGCGACATCGTGCGCATGGAGGAATCGGCGTACCGCATCGGCCGCTCCGACCTGCGCACGGTGAGCCAGCGACAACTGGCCGCATGGGCGGCGGAAACCGCGCTGCTGAGCGTGCAGCGCGAGCGCCTGAGCCGCCGCGTCGACCTGCACCTCGCGCTCGGCGGCAACTTCGGCGCGCCGTCGGAGGTGGCGCCGGAGGCCGGCGCCACACCCGCCACCCACTGAGGACGCATCGATGCGATGGCTGCTCCTGCTCATGCCGCTGGCGATCGCACTGGAGCACTACGCGCGGGAGCGCTCGCTGCTGATTTTCGTCGTCGCGGGCCTGGGCATCGTCCCGCTGGCCTCGCTGATGGCGCAGGCGACCGGCTCGCTCGCCGTGCGCCTGGGGCCCGGCATCGGTGGCCTGCTCAACGCGACCTTCGGCAACGCGGCCGAACTGATCATCGCACTGGCCGCCCTGCGTGGCGGGTTGCACGACATGGTGAAGGCGTCCATCGCCGGCACGATCATCGGCAATATCCTCTTCGTGCTGGGCGTGGCGATGGTGCTGGGCGGTTCGCGCCACGGCGAGCAGCGCTACGACGGGCGCGCGGCGCGCACGCAGGCGACGATGCTGACCCTGGCGGTGATCGCGCTGATCATGCCCGCCGCGTACGCCGCGATCGTGCCCGACACGCAGGAGCGGATCGACCCGATCAGCGCGTGGATCGCCGTCGCGCTGCTGCTGGTGTACGTGGCGAACGTCGCCTACACGCTCATGGCCAGCCGCGTGGCGATGGCGAAGAAGGCGGCCACGACCCACGCCGAAGAAGGCGGCGACGAGCCCGCGCTGGGGCACCACGCGCCGCAATGGAGTCCGAAAAAAGCCGTCATCGTGCTGGCCGCCGTGAGCCTGGGCATCATCTGGCTCAGCGAAATACTGGTGGGTGCGGTCGAACCGGCGAGCGAGGCGCTCGGTTTCTCCGATGCCTTCACCGGCGTGTTCGTGCTGGCGGTGATCGGCGGCGCGGCCGAACAGGCCACGGCGATCGTCGCCGCGCGCCAGAACCGCATGGACCTGGCGATGTCGATCGCGCTGGGCGCCAGCGTGCAGCTCGCGCTGCTGGTCGCGCCGCTGCTGGTGCTGCTGAGCTACGTCGTCGGCCCGCATCCGATGGGCCTGGTGTTCGGGCCGGGCCTGGTACTCATCATCCTGTTCTCGGTGCTCATCACCACGCAGGTCGCCAGCGACGGGCGTACCGACTGGCTGCGCGGCGTGCAACTGCTGGCGGTGTACATCATCCTCGCCGCGGTCTTCTTCTACGTACCCAATGTGGCCGGAGCAGGATGAACGCGATCGCCTCCGAACCGCGCCTGGTGGACCGGCATCGCTACGCGCTGCTGTTCTACTCGCTGCTGCTCACCGTCGCGATCGGTCCGTTGCTGGAAGCGATGAACTTCGGGCGCAACGTGATGGAGGCCTTCCTCGCGGTGAACCTCATCGCGGCCGTGTTCCCCATCGTGCTGAACGCCGAGCGCCGCACGCTGTACGTGCTCATCATCCTTGCGGTGCTGCTGCGGTGGGCCTCGGTACACGGTCCACAGGCACCGATGCTGTCGATCTTCGCTGCGGTCACATGGGGCGTGATCGCGCTTATTGCCGCCTATCGCGCGGTGCGCTTCTCGCTGTCGAGCGTGCGCATCGACGCCGAACGCGTGTACGCCGCGCTCAGTGCCTATCTGCTGATCGGCGTGTGCTGGGGCGTGGCCTACGCGGCGATGACGCGCGTGCTGCCCGGCTCGCTGCTGTCCGGCGGCGTCGTGCCGCATGCCGGTATCGGCATGGGCGATGCGATCTATTTCAGCTTCGTGACGCTGGCCACGCTGGGGTATGGCGACCTCGTGCCCGCCACGCCGGCCATGCGCGGGCTCGCGGTATTCGAGGCGGTGATCGGCCAGCTGTACCTGGCGCTGCTGGTGGCGCGCCTGGTCGGCCTGCAGACCGCCGCGCATTCACGATGAACACCGGCTCCGAGAACCATTGCACCGACGAAGGGAGAACTCCATGAACACCCGCATCGCAATGCCCCTGAGCGCATCGATCGCCGCGATGCTCGCGCTCGCCTCCATGGAGTGCCGGGCGGTCACGCCGCTGGACACTTTCAGCTTCCGCATCGGCGGCTACATCACCGATTTCGATACGCAGGTCCGCGCCGACGGCGAAACGCGCACCGGCACCGAAGTCGACCTGCAACGCGACTTCGGCCTGGACAAGAACAACACCGTGGCCCTGGTGGGGCTGACGTGGCGGCCGTGGGACAACCACGAATTCGGCCTGTCCTACTACCAGGACGATGCCGACGCCACGCGTCGGATCACGCGCGACATCGAATTCGACGGAACCTTGTACGAAGCCAACAGCACCGTGCGCGCCAGCGCCGACCTGGACGCGTACGACCTGTACTACGTCTGGTGGGCCGCCAACAACGAGCGCTGGACGCTGGGTCCGCGCTTCGGCCTGGTGTGGTACCGCATGCGCTTCGGGCTGGACGTGGAGATCGATTCGGCCGGCAACCGCATCGACGGCGCAATCAGCGAAACCGTGGATGCCGACGTGCCCGCGCCGAGCATCGGCGGCAGCTGGCGCTGGGCCCCGCTGGACCAGTGGCGGTTCTCGGCCGACGTCGGGTACTTCCAGGCGAACGTGAACGACATCGATGCCGACATCACCTTCGGACGCATCGGTGCGGAGTGGTTCCCGTGGGAGCGCGCGGGCTTCTCGCTGGACTACACGCGTCGCAAGATCAGCGCCGACGCGGAGCGCTCGGATTTCATCGGCAACCTCGAGTTCGTCGACAGCGGCCTGCGGCTGGGCTTCGTCTACCGGTTCTGACGGAAGGGACCGGCGATGAACGCGATGCGGCTTTCGATGATGGGGCGCACGATGCGACGGGCGATCGTCGCATCGCTGTTCGTCGCAGCCCTGTTCGCGGCGACGACGTTCGCAGGTATCGCCAACGCGCAGGACGCGCCACCGCCCTCGCCCGCCGCAACGACGACCGCAGCGCCACCGGCGCCGCCCGCGAACGCGCCGGCGATGTTGCGCTATTTCAATCGCGACATCGTCGTCCTGCGCGTGCCGTTCTACGGTAATTCCCCTGCAAGACGCGTCGCCGTGGCGCAGGCCAACATCGCGCGCATCATCGACGAGCCCGGCGCGGCGAAGGTGACGTACCAGCCCGTGCCGCAGGGCGTCGCGATCCTGATGTCGAACCAGCTGGTCACCGTGCTGGTGCCCGGCGATGCCGACTCGCTGCGCGGCCAGACCCTGGACCAGTTGCGCGCTCAGGCCGTCTCGCGACTGACCATCGCCGTGGACGCCGCCGAGCAGGCGCGTCTACCCGAGCGCGTGTTGCAGGGATTGCTGTGGGTGATGGTCGGTACCGTCGTCGCCATCGGACTGCTGTGGCTGCTGCGCAAGCTCGTCTTGCGCGTGCGGCACCGTGTCGATGCGTGGGTCGCGGGACGGCTGGCGAAACTGAAGAGCGAATCGGCGCGGCAGATGGCCTCGGGCCTTGTCGCCAGTGCGCGCGGGCTGGCACGGCTGATGATGTGGCTCATCGTGCTGCTCACGTTCGAGGAATGGCTGCGCTTCGCGCTCGGCCGTTTCCCGTACACGCAGCCGTGGGCCAACGCGATGACCGCGTGGATCACGCAGCGCACGATGGGCTTTGGCAATGCGATCCTTTCCGCCCTGCCCGGCCTGTTCAGCGCGTTGCTGATCTTCGTGCTCGCCCGGCTGGTGACACAGGCGGTGCGCATCACCTTCCACGGCGTGGAAAGCGGGCGTTTCCAGATCCTCGGCGTTGACCAGCAGCTGGCCGAACCCACGCGCAAGATAGTCACGGTGCTGATCTGGCTGTTCGCGCTGGCGATGGCGTACCCGTATCTTCCGGGCGCGGAAACCGAAGCGTTCAAGGGCCTGAGCGTGTTCGTCGGCCTGATGGTGTCGCTGGGCGCGTCGAGCATCGTCGGCCAGGCGGCGGGCGGATTCACGCTGCTGTATTCGCGCACGATGACGCCCGGCGACGTGGTGCGCATCGGCGAAACCGAAGGCACCGTGCAGCAGATCGGCCTGTTCACCACGCGCATCCGCACGCCGCTGGGCGTGGAAGTGAGCTATCCGAACAACGTCGTGCTCGGCGGCATGCTGCGCAATTACTCGCGCAATCCCGATGGGCCGGGGATGTGGATCGAATCCACCGTCACCATCGGCTACGACGCGCCGTGGCGCCAGGTGCATCGCCTGCTGCTCGACGCCGCGCAGCGCACGCCCGGCGTGCAGGCGACGCCCGCGCCGTTCGTCGCGCAGTCCGCCCTTTCTGATTTCTATGTCGAATACGTGCTGCGCGCGCGCATCCTCGACGTGCACCAGCGCCTGATCGTGCGCAGCACGCTGCATGCGAACATCCAGGACGCGTTCAACGAAGCCGGCGTGCAGATCATGTCGCCCAATTACGAAGCCGATCCGGAGGCGCCGAAGATCGTGCCCAAGGCGCATTGGGAAGGCGTCGACAACCCGCGTTCGTAGGATGGGTTCCGCGTCGCGGAACCCATCGCCTGGGCCGTGACGCGAACGCGATGGGTTTCGCCGCGAAACCCATCCTACGATCAGCATTGCAGGCGCGCAGCGATGACTTCCGTTCTTCGACGCTTCCTCCCAGCCTCCTCCGCGATGCTCGCGTTCCTGCTGTGCGCGCCTCCCGCCCTCGCGCAAGCCGGAGCCCGCGACCGCTTCTTCCTCTGGACCGACACCAGCATTTCGTTGCTTCCCTACGGCACCGGATTCGAAGTCGACCCGCGCGAGCAGTCGACCTTCACCATCGAACACGCGCACGCATCGAGGATCGGCGACTTCTTCGGCTTCGTCGATTTCACGAAGTTCCACGGTGCGCCGAGCGGATCGGACACCGAAACCTGGTACGGGGAACTCGGCCCGCGCCTGAGCTTCGGGAAGGTCTTCGAAAAACAGATTTCCTTCCACCTCTTCAGCTGGAGCGCGTTCGAGGTGAAGGACGTCCTGCTGGCGACGCAGTACGAACGCGGCGAGGACGCGGACGTCGCAGAGGCGGCGCTGGTCGGCATCGGTTTGGACCTGGACGTGCGCGAACAGGGATTCCTCGGCGCACTGGGCAAATTCAACTACGTGCAGCTGAACTTCTACGGCCGCGCGGAACTGACCGAGAACGCGCGCGGCGGATTCCACGACATGCAGGTGACGATGGTCGCCAGCTATCCGTTCAGGATCGGCCGCGCCGACTGGCTGCTCGATGGCTATTTCGACTGGGTCGTGGGCCTGGGCTCGGAAGACTGGAACTACCACCTCAACCCGCAGCTCACCGTCGACCTCGGCGCGCTGGCCTGGGAGGTGCCCAAGAAGTTCTACGCGGGCGTGGAGATCGACCTGTGGTGGAACAAGTACGGCATCCCGGATTCATCGGCGTTCGACACCAACCAGCAGGCGGTGAGCCTGCTGTTCAAGTATCACTTCTGATCGGACATGGGCGCCGACAAGGATCGTGCCGACGCCTGCAGGGTATGTGAACGCCGCATAGGGCCAAGGGCCAATTTCACCGGGGGCCGTTAGGTCCTAGGTTTGGCCTGCGAGGCGCCCGCCCGACGGCGTGCGCGCACATTCCCCAGAACACGCCCGGTGCCCCATGAACCAGGATACCCACGCCGAATCGCGCACCCTTTCCAACGTCCTCGTCGCCGCCTCGCTGCGCGCCGACCAGTGGCGGCACCTCAACGCAAGCGCGCGCGCCTGGGTCGAAGCAGGCAGCGGTGCGGAGTCCAAGCAGCGCTCGCGATGCCAGGAACAACTCAAGGAAGTGCTGCGCATCGAGCACTGCTGGGCGTATCCGGGCGAACGCCTGCTCGGCGCTCTGCGCGAAGCGCTCGACCAGGGCGACGCGGCGTTGTTCGCGCGCTACGTGCAGAAGATCTCCTCGGCGATCCTCTCCGGCGATTACCGTCGCGACGAACAGGCCTGGAGCCTGGACGACGACCTAGACCGCACCACGCTGGACGCGCTGCCGCCCGACATCGCGGGCATCGCCGACAAGCCCTATTTCGAAGTCCTGGTGGTGACGCCGAGCGATCCGGCGCAATGGGCGCGTTCGAAGGACGAGATGCGCCGCATGCGCCGTCCCGACGACCAGTTCCACTATGCCGCCGTGCACGCCGGCAGTTTCGAGGATGCCGCGCTCGCGATGATGGTGAACACCGACCTGCAGGCGGTGGTGCTCATCGATGGATTCGGCTTCGCCTCGCGCCACGACGTGCCCGACCTGAAGGCCTTCATCGAGCGCCATATCCGCGTGAACGCCGACGACATCCGCCCGGGCTCGCTCGCGTTGACGCTGGCCGGCACCATCAAGTCGTACCGGCCCGAGCTCGACCTCTACCTGCTTTCCGACCGCTCGCCCGAAACGCTTGCCGGCGAGGAGGAAGCCGCGCCGATCCGGCGCGTGTTCCACCACGTCGAGGAACCGATGGAGATCCATCTGTCGATCCTGGACGGCATCAAGGACCGCTACGAAACGCCGTACTTCGACAACCTCAAGAAGTACGCGATGCGTCCCATCGGCACCTTCCATGCGCTGCCGATCGCGCGCGGCAAGTCGATCTTCGGATCGAACTGGATCCGCGACATGGGCCATTTCTACGGCACCAACATCCTGTTCGCCGAATCCTCCGCGACCACCGGCGGCCTGGACAGCCTGCTGGAACCGACGGGCAACATCAAGAAAGCGCAGGACGCCGTCGCGCGCGCGTTCGGCGCCAAGCGTGCGTACCTAGGAACGAATGGCACGTCCACGTCGAACAAGATCGTCGTGCAGGCGGTGTGCAAGCCGGGCGACATCGTCGTGGTGGACCGCAACTGCCACAAATCGCACCACTACGGTTTCGTGCTCAGCGGCGCGCAGCCCTATTACGTCGAAGCCTTTCCGCTGACGCAGTATTCGATGTACGGAGCCGTGCCGCTGCGCACAATCAAGCAGGCGCTGATCGACTGCGCCAAGGCCGGCACGCTCGATCGCGTGAAGGTCATCGACATGACCAACTGCACCTTCGACGGCCACATGTACAACCCGCGGCGCGTCATGGAGGAATGCCTGGCGATCAAACCGGACCTGATCTTCCTGTGGGACGAGGCGTGGTTCGGCTTCGCGCGCTTCAATCCGCTGCATCGCCGCCGCACGGCGATGGGCGCGGCCGCCGCGCTGACGCAACGCTATCGCAGCAAGGCGTATCGCGCCGAGTACGAGGCATGGAAGGCGGGGCGTGGCGACATCGACCCGACGGATGCGGCGCTGCTGGACGAGCATCCGATGCCCGATCCCGACAAGGTCCGCATCCGCGTCTACCAGACCAATTCGACGCACAAGTCGATGTCGGCGTTCCGCCAGGGTTCGATGATGCTGGTGTGGGACGAGGATTTCCATGAGGTCGAAGGCCCGTTCGAGGAAGCGTTCTTCGCGCACACCTCCACTTCGCCGAACCTGCAGCTGATCGCGTCGCTGGATCTCGCGCGCCGGCAGATGGAACTCGAAGGTTATGCGTTGACGCTGCGCATGACCGACCTCGCGCTGAAGATCCGCCGTGCGGTCAACACGCATCCGCTGATCTCCAAGTACTTCAAGATCGCCTCGCCGGAAGACATGATTCCGGCCGAGTTCCGCGAGTCGGGCCTGAAGGATTACGGCCCGCCGAACGCGAGCTGGGCCGAATCTGCGGAGGCCTGGGATTCGGACGAGTTCGCGCTCGATCCCACGCGCCTGACGCTGATCTGCGGCGCGGCCGGTTTCGACGGCACCCAGTTCAAGGGGCTGCTGGCCGAACGCTTCGACATCCAGATCAACAAGACCTCGCGCAATTCGGTGCTGGTGCAGACCAACATCAACAACACGCATTCGGATGCGGCGTTGCTGATCAAGGCGCTCGCGGACCTGTCGCGCGAGATCGAATCGCGCCTGTCGCAGGAAGGCCCCATCGGCCAGCAGGTGTTCGCCGATCGCGTGAAGTCGCTGATGACCGACGTGCCCGACCTGCCGAACTTCAGCCGCTTCCACGATGCGTTCCGCGAGGATGCCAAGGGCCCGAGCAACGAGGGCCATATGCGGCCGGCGTTCTTCATGGCTTACGTCGAGGACAACTGCGAATACGTGAAGCTGTTCAGCGAAGACGTCGACAAACGCCTGCGCGACGGGCCGGAAATGGTTTCGGCGAACTTCGTGATCCCCTACCCGCCGGGCTTCCCGATCATGGTGCCCGGACAGGTCATCACCGCCGACACCATCGCCTTCATGCGCAAGCTCGACGTGAAGGAAATCCACGGCTACCACGCCGCGCAGGGCATCAAGCTCATCAAGCCCACGAAACTCAGCGGACGCAGCGCTTCGTCGATGTAGGCGCAAGCGCAGAACCCATCGTCGGTCCATCCATCCCGGAGCACGCCGTCATGCAAGGTTTCTTCCAGTTCCTTTCCGAGAATCCGTACATCCTGCTGTTCTTCACCGTGGGCATGGCGGTGCTGGTCGGCAAGTTCGCCGTGAAGGGCTATGGCCTGGGCATGGTCGCAGCGGCCGTGGTCGTCGGCGCGGCGCTCGCCACCTGGGCCTCGACCTACGGCGTGAAGCTGCAGTTGGACAACTTCGCCAAGTCGCTCTTCTATTACCTGTTCATGTATGGCGTCGGATTGCGCGTGGGGCCGGCCTTCTTCAACAGCCTGAAGAAGGACGGCATCACGTTCACCATCCTGGCGGTGATCTGCTCGTTCCTCGGCCTCGGGCTTGTGGTGCTGATGACGAAGTGGCTCGCGCTTCCCGCAGGCTCCGCAGGCGGCATCCTCGCCGGTTCGCAGACGATGTCCGCCGCGATCGGCACCGCCGAAATGGCCATGGAACAGGGCGCGTACAAGGTGCCCGCCGGCACGACGCCCGAACAGGTGTCGGGCATGATCGCGCTGGGTTACGGCGTGACCTACATCTGGGGCACTGTCGGCATCATCCTGATCTGCAAGTACCTGCCGCGCTGGTGGGGCGTGGATGCGCGCAAGGCCGCGCAGGACTACGAACGCGAGCACGGCGTGCGCAACGTCGACGACGCGGCGCTGACCGGTTATCGCGGCGGCGGCCTGCGTGCGTACCGTCTGGAGAACGTCGAGACCGCCGGCCAGACCATCGCGCAGTTCCGCGCGAAGTTCCCGCAGTACCGCATCGTCAACGTGCGCCGCGGCGAGGATTCGCTCGGCGCCGCGCCCGAGGTCGTGCTGCTGCACGGCGACGTGGTCGCGCTGGGCGGCCAGCTGGGCGATCTGACGAGCAACCTCGGCCTGCTGGGTTCGGAAGTCGACGATCCCAAGGCATTGAACGTGCCGCTGGACCAGGCGGAAATCCTCGTCACCGAAAAGTCGCTGGTCGGCAAGCCGCTCAAGGCGTTGGCCACCGAGGACTTCGCGGGCCAGTTGCAGGTGACGCGCCTGGAGCGTTCCGGCGAACCGATTCCGGTCGGCGCGGAAACCGAACTCAAGCGCCTGGACGTGCTGTTCGTGACGGGCCTGAAGAGCGCCGTCGACAAGGCCGCCGGAATGATCGGCAAGATCGCGCGCCCGAGCACCTCCACCGATCTGCTCACGCTGTCGGCGGGCATGGTGATCGGCCTGCTGATCGGCAAGATCAACGTGCCGGTCGGCGATTTCTCGGTGGGCCTGGGCAATGCGGGCGGCCTGCTGCTGTCGGGCATCTTCGTCTCCTCGGTCGTGTCGCGCCTTCGCTACTTCGGCAGCACGCCGAACGCGGCGCGCAACATCCTGGAAGACCTGGGCCTGGTGACCTTCATCGCCATCGTCGGCATCAACGCCGGCGCGACGCTGCTGGAACAGCTCACCGGTTCGATCGCGCTGAAGATCTTCATCGCCGGCTTCGTGGCGAGCACGATCCCGCCCTTCATCACCTGGGCGATCGGCTACCACTTCTTCAAGATCAATCCGGCCGTGCTGATGGGCGGCGTCGCGGGTTCGCGTTCGCACTCGGGCCCCGCGCGCGAGGCGGCGAAGGAGATCAACAGCACCGTGCCGTGGGTCGGCTTCCCGGTGGGTTATGCGATCTCCGGCGTGCTCTACACGGTGTTCGGTTATTTCGCGATGGTGCTTTCGCAGTAATTCGCGAGGGAGAGCGACGTGAAGACGAAGCTTGACGCAAGCCGGCTCGACAAGCTGTTTCTGGCGATCGCGATCGCCGGCGTGGCGTGCGCGCCGGGTTCACCGGCGCACGCGCAGGGCGCGCCTGCCGCGCAGGCCGCCGCTCCGGCGCCGGTGGAATCGGAGAATGTCACCGAGGACGACGTCTACGTCGAAGCCGCGCCCAGTTCCACCGAACAGGGCGCGACGCGGATGAACGAATCCTTCGCCCCGCGCGATCGCCAGCAATGGATCCGCGACACGCGGCGAAAGGCGTTCCAGGACACCAAGTGGGACATCCAGGTGCGTTCGTTCTACCTCGACCGCGAGAAGTACGACGGGAGCGGGAGCGAAGCGTGGGCGCTCGGCGGTTCGATCGGTTTCAAGACCGGTTACTTCCGCGACCGTTTCGCCTTCGGCGCGACGGGGTACACATCGCAGGAACTCTACGGACCGGAGGATCGCGACGGCACGCTCCTGCTCGCACCCGGACAGGAAGGCTACACCGTGCTGGGCGAAGTCTACGGCGAGTTCCTCATCAACGAGGACTCGCGCCTGACGCTGGGCCGCAAGGGTATCGACACGCCGTACATCAACCGCAACGATGCGCGCATGACGCCGAACACCTTCCAGGCCGTGCTGTTCCAGGGCCTGTACGGCGGCGACGAAGGCCGGCCGGAATGGCGCGTGGGCGGCGGCTATTTCGACAAGATCAAGGAGCGCAACTCCGAGGATTTCGTGTCGATGGCGAAGGACGCCGGCGCGCCGGACGGCACCGAGCGCGGCGTGTACGCGCTGGGCGCGAACTACAAGGCCGGCGACTTCTCGTTCGGCGCGATCAATTACTACAGCAACGACATCATCAACATCTTCTACGCCGAAGGTAAGTACGGCATCCCGATGGGAGAGAAGACCAAGCTCACCTTCGCGCTGCAGTACTCCGACCAGACCAGCGTCGGCGACGAGCTGCTGCGCGGCACGGATTTCTCGTCCGACCAGTGGGGCGCGAAGGCCGAACTCGCACACGGCGGCGCGATGTTCACCGCGGCGTACACCGATGCCGGCGGCGACACCAATATGCAGAACCCGTGGAGCGGTTATCCCGGTTTCACCAGCGTGCAGGTGGAGGATTTCAACCGCGACGGCGAATCGGCGTGGATGCTGCGCGCCGGCTACACGTTCCCGTGGATCAAGGGCGCGAGCGTGTACGCGCTGTACGTGGATGGTTCCGATCCGCAGTCGCCCACCGAATACGCGAAGGACGAGTACGACTTCAACGCGCAATGGGCGGTACCGGACGGCTTCCTCAAGGGCCTGTTGTTCCGCATGCGTTACGCGCATGTACGGCAGCAGGGCCCGGTGGAAACCACGCTGGACGACTTCCGCCTGATGGTCTATTACGACCCGCCGAACTTCTGAACCCGCGCAGTCCAACGTTGCGGAGGCAACGCGCATGCAGTGGTTCGCCTCGACGTTGTCGCGATATCCGGAACTCGCGGTCTACCTCGCGCTGGGCATCGGCTACTGGATCGGCGCGATCCGCATCCGCGGCTTCACGCTGGGCGGGGTCACCGGATCGTTGCTGGCGGGCATGCTGCTGGGCTGGCTGTTCGCGGTGCCGGTGGCGGCCGCGGCGAAATCGCTGGTGTTCCTGCTGTTCCTCTTCGGCATCGGCTACGAGGTCGGCCCGCGCTTTCTTTCTGCGATGAAAGGGGACGGCTGGCGCTTCGCCGTGCTGGGGATGTTCATGCCCGTGGTGGGCCTGATCGTCGCGGTGTTCGTGGCGAAGATGCTCGACCTCAATCCCGGCCTCGCGGCGGGCATGATGTCCGGCGCGCTCACCGAATCGCCCGCGATGGGCACCGCCGCCGAAGCGATCCAGGCGCTGCCGATCGACGCGGCCACGCGCGAGCGCTACCTCGCGCACATAGGCGTCGGCGATGCGCTGTGCTACGTCTCCGGCGCGCTGGGCGTGATCCTCACCTGCACCGTCATCGGCCCGAAGCTGCTGCGGCTGGACCTCGCCGCGCACGCGTTGAAAGTGGAAGCGCGTTACGGCATCAGGCGGCTGCGCCACGGCGTCGTGCCTGCGTGGCAACCGTTCGAGACACGCGCGTACCGCGTGCCTGCGGGCGCGCCCATCGCCGGCCTCACCGTCGCGGCCGCCGAACGGATGATCGAAGGCGCACGCCTGTTCGTGCATCGCATCCGCCACGATGGCGCGCTGGTCGATGTCGCGCCCGATACGACGGTCCACGCGGGCGACTCGATCGCCATCGGCGGGCCTCGCGCGGTGCTGGTGGACGTGGTCGGCGGTCGCGGCGCGGAGATCGACGATCCCGCGCTGCTCGATATCCCGATGGCCTCGCACGAGGTGTTCGTCGGCAAGTCGCGCTGGGCCGGCCGCACGCTGGAGGAGATCGCCGCCAGCGACGAAGTGCATGCGGTGTTCCTGCGGCGCATCCGTCGCGGCAGCCAGGAGATTCCGATCGGCACGCGCACCACGATCGAGCGCGGCGACGTGCTGACGCTGGTCGGCCCCGAACCGGCGGTGCTGCGCGCGGCGCAGGTGCTGGGCTCGATACTTCATGCTAGCGACGCCACCGATTTCGTCGTGGTCGGTTTCGCGATCTTCCTCGGCGCGTTGTTCGGCATCGTCGCGTCGGTGTCGGTCGGCGGCATCACGGTGAGCGTGGGCACCAGCATCGGCGCGCTGATCGCGGGGCTGGTCGTCGGTCACATCCGCGGGCGGCGGCCGCTGTTCGGGCGCGTGCCGGATGCGGCCGTGAAGCTGATGCAGTCCTTCGGGCTGGCGGCGTTCGTGGCGATGATCGGCATCGGCGCCGGACCGCACTTCATCGTGGCGCTGCGCGAATCGGGCGTCGGCCTGTTTTTCGGCGGCCTGCTGGTGACGATGACGCCGCTATTGCTGGGCCTCTGGTTCGGACGGAAGGTGTTGAAGATCGATCCGCTGCTGCTGCTCGGCGCGATCTCCGGCGCGCAGACCTTCACCGCCGCGCTGGCGGCCGTGCAGGAGAAATCCGGCAGCCCCGTGGCGGTGATCGGCTACACCGGCGCGGTCGCCGTCGCCCACCTGTTCCTGACGACCTGGGGCACGGTGATGGTGATGATCATGGCCTGAACCGTTCAGCGCGGCAGGCACGAAAGATGCCGTTGCCGCGATGCACCACGACGCGCGCGAGGTTGGGCCAAGGGCCAATTGAGCTGCTCGTGGAACGGCGTAGAAAAGTCACTGCACGGGACGGGCTCGCCCCGTCCCACCCCACGAGGATCTTTCGATGAACAAGCCGACGCTGTTGAAGTCGCTGTCGCTCGCCGCCGCACTGGCCGCCGTGCTCGCCGCCTCCTCCGCCTCCGCCGCGGATGGCGACAAGAGCAAGATCAAGGGCCTGATCACTTCGGTGCAGGGCGACACCATCGTGGTCAAGGATGCCAACAACGTCCAGCAGACCATCACGCTCGCCCCCACCACGGTCTACAAGAAGACCAAGGGCCTGACCGGCGTCGTACACGACAAGGTCGAACAGGGCGCGCTCATACCGGGCCTGCCGGTCACCGTCGACGCGGTCGCCGCCGGCAGCGGTTTCGACGCCACCGAGGTCACCTTCAAGTCCGAGGACTTCAAGACCGCGCAGCAGGTCCAGGCCGGCCTGGCGCCGACCACCGCGCGCATGAACGAATTCGGCAAGTACGAGGCGCTGGCGCAGGCCGAGGTGATGTTCGATTCGGGCAGCGCGACGATCAACGCCGCGGGCAAGTCCAGCCTCGACGCCTTCGCCGCGAAGGCGAAGGAAACGCAGGATTACCAGGTCGTGTTGCAGGGGTTCACCGATTCCACCGGCGATGCGGCCGCGAACCAGCGCCTGAGCACGCGCCGCGCGAACGCGGTCGCCAACTACCTGCAGCAGCACGCCGGCCTGCAACCGGGCCGCGTGCGCGCGGGCGACGGCATGGGCGTGGCGAGCGACGCGGGCGCGGGCAGCAATGCGGGCGCACGCAAGGTCGTGGTGAAGCTCATCGTCGACAAGGGCGTGCAAGCCGGGAAGTAAACGCAGCGGATGCGATGGCGGGCCGACCTCCCACGGCCCGTCATCGCGCGAGTGGAGGATTCCATGCGCATCCTGATGTTCCAGGCGGCAGCCGCCGCCCTGCTGCTGGCGACGCTGGATGTCGCGGCCGCACCCCAGGCGCCTTCGGCGCCCTCGACCGCGGCCGGGAGCGTTTCGTCCGGCACCTTCACCCGCGAAGAACTCGACCAGATGATGGCGCCTGTCGCGCTGTATCCGGACGCGCTGCTCGCGCAGGTCCTGATGGCATCGACGTATCCGGGCGACGTCGCCGACGCGGTCGCCTGGTCCAAGGCGCACAAGGACGCCAAGGGCGAGGACGCCGTGAAGCAGGTGGCGAACGAGACGTGGGACCCGAGCGTGCAATCGCTCGTCGCATTCCCCCAGTTGCTGGCGGTGCTCGGGCAGGACCCCAACTGGGTGCAGCGCATGGGCGATGCGTTCCTCGCGCAGCCCGACGCGGTGATGGAATCGGTGCAGCGCCTGCGCCGCCAGGCAGATGCGGCCGGCAACCTCAAATCGAACGAACAGCAGAAGGTCACCAAGCAGGCGGCGCCGGCGGGTTCGACCACGACCACCGTGCCCGCAGGCACGCAGACGATCGTGATCGAATCGGCCGAACCGGACGTGGTCTACGTGCCCAGCTACAACCCCAGCGTCGTCTACGGCGCCTGGGCGTATCCGTCGTATCCGCCGTATTACTACCCGCCGCCGGCCTATTACTACCCCGGCGGCGCGCTGCTGAGCTTCGGCATCGGCGTGGCCGTGGGCGGCGCATTGTGGGGCGATCTGGACTGGGGCCACGGCGACATCGACATCGACGTGAACCGCTACAACGAGTTCAACCGCAACACCAATCGCGAACGCAACGTCAACCGTGACGGGACGCGTGGCGATCAGATCGGCCGCGACGGCAAGTGGCAGCACAACGCCGCGAACCGCGACGGCGTGCCCTACCGCGACGGCAAGAGCCGCGAGCAGTACGGCCGCCAGCTCGACGGCGCCGGCCAGCGCGATGCGGCGCGCGGACGCGATCCGGCCCGCAATGCCGAACGCGATCGCGCGCGGCAATCGATGCAGCAGCGCGGCTTCGAAGCGCCGGCCGCGAGCAATCGCGAAGCGCAGCAACGCGCCGGTCAGGCGTCGCGAGACTTCGATCGGTCGGGCGGGCAAAACCGCGCCGCGCAAAACTCGGGCGCGTTCCAGCAACGCGGCGGCCAGAACAACGCGCAGGCGCGCCAGGGTGCGCGCGACAACGCGGGCATGAACCGCGGCTCGCAGGGCAATGCGTTCTCCGGCGCGGGCAACCCGGGCCAGTCGCGCGGCGATGCCGGACGCGGCCAGCGCAGCATGCAGCAGTCGCAGCGGCCGGCCGCCTCGCGTGGCGGCGGTCACCAGATGAGCCGTCCTTCGCGGCCGCCTTCGCGCGGCGGCGGCGGTCGTCGTCGTTGAGCAGGAGACACCCATGAGCGCTTCCCTCCGCTGGCTCCCGCTCGCCCTCGCCGTGCTGCTGGCATTGCCGGCGCACGCGCAGGAATCCTTCACCACGCCCGATGCGGCCGCCGACGCGCTCGTTGCGGCGCTGGGCACGAAGACCGCCGACGAGGCGCGTTTGACCGCGATCCTCGGCCCCACCTGGGAACAGGTCGTGCCGCGCGGCAGCGTCGATCGCGACGACGTCGACGCGTTCCTCGCGCGCTATCGCGAGAAGCACGCCTTCCAGAAGAAGGACGCGACGCACCAGGTGCTTGCCGTCGGCAACGACGCGTGGACCCTGCCGATCCCGCTGGTGAAAGGCAGCGGCGGCTGGGCGTTCGACATCAAGGCCGGCGAGCCGGAAATCCGCGCGCGCCGCATCGGCCGCAACGAACGCGAGGCCGAACAGGCCGTGCTCGCCTACCACGACGCGCAGATCGACTACGCCAGCGAAGACCGCAACGGCAACGGCATCCTCGAATACGCGCAGAAGTTCGTCAGCACCGACGGCAAGCACGACGGCCTGTACTGGACCGACGACGACGGCGGCGAGGAAAGCCCGCTGGGCCCGCTGTTCGGCGACGACACGCCCAACGGCATCTGGCACGGCTATCGCTACCGCATCCTCACCGCGCAGGGCCCGTCCGCACCAGGCGGCGCGTATGACTACAAGCTGGGCAATGCGATGAGCCGCGGTTTCGCGCTCGTCGCGTGGCCCGCGGAGTACGGCGAAACCGGTGTAATGACGTTCATGATCAGCCACGAAGGCGAGGTGTTCGAAAAGGACCTCGGCCCGGACAGCGACCAGGAAGCCAGGCTGATGACGAAGTTCGATCCGGACAGCAGCTGGGTCGAGCTGAAGGACGCGAAGACCGCCGCGACGAAGCCGGAGTGATGCGAATGGAGATCGCGATGAAGACCCCCGCCCTCGCCTTCGCGCTCGCCGTCGTGCTTGCCGGAACGTCCCCGGCGAGCGCGCAGCAGGCAGCGGCGGTCGATCCCAAGGCGATCAAGGCGCTGGCGCAGATCGGCGAGAAGCTGCGCAGCCTGCGCGAATACACCGTGTCGGCCGACGTGAAGACGCGCGCGCCGATGGCGTCGGGCCGGTACAAGGATTTCCGCGGCACCGCGAAGTACCAGGTGCGCGCACCGGATCACCTGCGCGCGGCCACGCGCGGGATCGGTTTCGATCGCGACATCGTGTTCGACGGACGCACCATCACCGTGTTCTCGCCGACGCAGAAGCACTACGCGCGCATCGACGCGCCCGGCACGCTGTCCACGCTGGTATCCACGGTCGAACAACGCACGGGCTTTCGCATGGTGCTGGCGCAGCTGTTCACCTGGGACGACCAGGCGAAACTGCTGCAGGGCGCCGAACGCGCGAGCTATTCCGGCGAGGCGCTGGTCGGCGGTCGCAGCTGCGCGCACTACTCGTACAAGAAGGATGGCATCGCGTGGGAGGTGTTCGCCGATGCGCAGCACCTGCCGTGCAAGCTCGCCTTCGTCGATACGCGCGACACCAACCTGCCCGGGTACGACGCGGAGCTGACCTGGGTCGAACGCACGACGCTGCCCGATTCCACGTTCCAGTTCACGCCGCCCGCCGGCGCGAGCGAAGTGGGCTGGGATGCGTTCAAGGCGACGGGAAAATAGCGCTCAACCGTCCTCGACCTCCGGGTCGAACACCAGGATGTCTCCCGGCTGGCATTCCAGGTAGCGGCAGATCGCCGACAGCGTTTCCCAGCGGATTCCCCGCACCTTCCCCGACTTGAGCAGCGACAGGTTGGATTCGGTGATGCCGATGTGCTGCGCGAGGTCCTTCGAACGGACCTTGCGCAGGGCGAGCATGACGTCCAGGCGCACGACGATTCCCATGTCCGTCTCCTAGACGATCGAACGGCTGTCGTCTTCCAGTCGCGCGGCTTCATCGAAGAGCCGCGCGACCAGCCAGAACAGCGCCGCGACCAGCAGCGTCACCAGGTCGCCGACATCGAAGCTCATGCGCAACGCGCCGCCATCGGACTGCGCGGCCATCACCAGCGCCGGCATCGCCACGCGCACCGCCGATGCGAGCAGGAACAGCAGCGCGAAACGGCGGAAATGCCGCGTCGCTTCGGGCGGGAACACGCGCTCGCGCCCGAGCTTGCCAAGCATGCGCGCCAGTTCGAACAACGCTGCGCCGACCAGCAGCGCGATGACGACCGCCGCGCCCGCGCCCCAGGCCAGCGGCATGCCGCCGGTATCCAGCGTCGCAGCCACGAACTGCCCGCCCCAGCCCTGCAGCGACGCCAGCGCGGCGATCGTCGCCACGAGATACAGCCCGCCCGCCACCAGCGCGGCATACCGCAACACGCGCGCATGCCGCGCCAAGCTGATTGACATCGCCGTATTTCGCATATTAATTTCTGTTTTACGATAATTAATCACTGATCGGCAAATACTAACATGTATACCCGCGACTCCGCTTCCCTGCCCCGGCTCGCGCCGTGGGCGTTCTCGCTGCTCCTCGCCCACGGCGTCTGCGTGGCGGCTGAAGCCGCTCCACCCGCGCAGGCTGTTCCCATCTCGGCGAGCTTCGAACAGGCGCTGGACGATGCCGACGCGGGCGATGTCTTCGCGCTCGAACGCCTCGGCACGGCCAGCGCGGATGCGCGCATGAGCGCGATCGCGAAGGCGCGCATCGCCGCGGCGCGATTGCGTGCGGACCAGGCCATCGCCCTCGCCGACCCCATCGCCCGCGACGCCGGCGCGCCGCCCGCGCATCGCGCGCGAGCGTGGTCGGTACTCGCCGATGCGTCTTTCACCGCGGGCGACTACGCCGAAGCGGCCGCAGCCGTCGACGGGTGGATGAGCGCTCTGGAGCAGAACCAGGCGCCACGGAAGGAGCGTGATGATGCACAGCGTCTGGGCGCGCTGGCGCGTGCGCTGTCGCATGCGCCGACGCAGACCGTCGACTCGTTGAAGCCGACTTCCGCCGCGACGCGCCGGGACAAGGTCGGCCTCTCCCGCGCGGACGCGACGGTGAACGGCCACGTGCAGGAAGCGGTGCTCGACACCGGCGCCGGCTTGTCGGTCGTATCGCAAAGCACGGCCACGCGACTGGGCCTGCGCATCCTCGACGCCGCCGCGACCATCGACAGCGCCAGCCGCGACGCGGTGCCCACGCGCATCGGCGTGGCCGACCGTTTCGCGTTCGCGGGACTGGAACTGCGCAACGTCGCCTTCCTGGTACTCGACGACAAGCAGCTCGAACTTCCCGTGCCGGGCGGTTACTCGATCGACGCGATCATCGGCTTCCCGGTGCTGCGCGAGTTCAAGCGGCTGCGCTTCGAACGCAGTGGTGCGGTGGTGCCCGAAGTCGCGAAGCACGCACCGCAGGCGAAGGAGAACCTGCGCATCGTCGCCAGCGCGCTGTACGTGGAAGCGCGCCTGCGTGACGTGCCGGTCGCGCTGCACCTGGACACGGGTGGCCCGCGCTCGTCCCTGTCGTCGCGTTTTGCCGAACGCCATCCGCATTTCGCCGAGACCCTGCCGCAGCAGGACGAACGCATGGCCGGCGCCGGCGGTGCGACGACGCGCCGCGTGGCGCGTATTCCCGATGCGACACTGGAGCTCGCCGGCACGCACGCCACGCTGCCGGAGCTGACGATCGTGACGAAGGACGGCGACGACGTGCAGGCGCAGAACTTCGGGCTGATGGGGGGCGATGTGCTCGACCAGTTCGAATCGTGGACACTGGATTTCGAGGCGATGACGTTCGGGCTTGGGGCGCCCGTGCGACGGAAGCGTTGACGGGTCCCGGGTGCGCTGCGCTTACCCGGGCTACGAAGAGGCCATCCACGCCGCGACCACATCGCGTGCACGAAGGATTTACCCCGTTCCACCGACCATCGCGTATCGATACGGATGGAGCCTCGCGATGGCCGGAAGCGGCCGCATGGTGGTGATCGCCGCGCTGATGGGCAATGCGGCCGTGGCGGCCACCAAGTTCGTCGCGGCGGCCTTCACCGGTTCTTCCGCGATGCTCAGCGAAGGCGTGCATTCGCTGGTGGACACCGCCAACCAGGTGCTGATGCTGCACGGCATCCGGCGCGCCGCGCGGCCGCCGGATCCCAAGCATCCGTTCGGTTACGGGCGTGAGCTGTACTTCTGGGCGTTCATCGTCGCGCTGATGGTGTTCGCGCTAGGCGCGGGCATCTCGTTCTACGAAGGCCTCGCGCACCTGCGCCATCCGCGCGAGATGGCCAACCCGATGGTGAACTACATCGTGCTCGGCGCGTCCCTGCTGTTCGAAGGCGTGACCTGGGTCATCGCGCTGCGTTCGTTCCGCGCGGCGAAAGGCCGGCGCGGCTGGATCCAGGCATTCCGCGACAGCAAGGACGCCAGCACGTTCACCGTGCTGTTCGAGGACACCGCGGCGATGCTGGGCCTGCTGATCGCGCTGGCGGGCATCGTCGCGACGCAGGTCACCGGCGATCCGCGTTATGACGGCTACGCCTCGCTCGGCATCGGTGCGGTGCTGGCGATCACCGCGATCCTGCTCGCGCGCGAAACCAAGGGGCTGCTGCTCGGAGAACTCGCGCAGCGGCAGGTCGTGGACGACATCCTGCGCATCGCCGAGGACGATCCCGATGTGCGCTGCGCCAACGGCGTACTGACGCAGCAACTGGGGCCGGAAAGCATCATCGCGGCGCTGAGCGCCGACTTCCACGACGCGCTTACCACGCCGCAGATCGAGGCCTGCGTGCTGCGCATCGAACGCGCGGTGCAGCGCACGCATCCGGACGTCACGGCGCTGTTCGTCAAACCGCAGACGGCCGAAACCTGGGCGAAGCGACGGTTGCGATGGGATCCGGACCGGGTTGCGCCGGATGGGATCGATGCGGGTTGATGGGGCTTGATGGTTCGCTTGCCCTCACCCGCCCCCTCTCCCGCAAGCGGGAGAAGATGCGCGGAGGGCGGTCAGGGCGCGAACGGAGCTTGAACCCTCGACGTCCCTACAAACCGATACAAATCCCCCCGCCCCCGAACACAACCGCGATACGCGCCGCCCCCAACCTGTGCTCCGCCGGCCAATGCCGCCGCATCCACCCCACCGGAGCCAGGACATGGACACGCTCGCCCCCGATCGCATCGACCCCACCCGCCGCCGCTTCCTCGGCACTGCGGCCGCCGGCCTTGCCGCCGCTTCGCTCGGACTGGTCGCCACCCGCGCCGGCGCCGCCCCGCGCACCGCGAACGCGGGTGCAGCGTCGTCCAACACGAACCGCGCCCTCGGCCCCGTGAAGCAGATCCGCGCCGGCGTGCTCGACATCGGCTACGTCGACGCCGGCCCCGCCGACGGCAAGCCGGTGATCCTGCTGCACGGCTGGCCCTACGACATCCACAGCTACGCCGAGGTCGTGCCGCTGCTCACCGCCGCCGGTTACCGCGTGATCGTTCCGCACCTGCGCGGCTATGGCAGCACGCGCTTCCTCTCGCCCGACACGCCGCGCAACGCACAGCCCGCCGCGCTCGCCGACGACGTGATCCAGCTGATGGACGCGCTGGAGATCCCGCGCGCCGTCATCGCCGGCTACGACTGGGGCGGCCGCTCGGCCGACATCGTCGCCGCGCTGCATCCGGAGCGCGTCAAGGCGCTGGTCGCGGTGAGCGGTTACCTGATCGGAAGCCAGCAGGCCGCGCAGGCGCCGCTGGCCCCCGAAGCCGAGCTGCAATGGTGGTACCAGTTCTATTTCGCCACCGATCGCGGCCGCGCCGGCTATGCGGCCAATCGCCACGATTTCGCGAAGCTCATCTGGAAGCTCGCCTCGCCGAAGTGGGCGTTCGACGACGCCACCTTCGACCGCAGCGCCGCGGCGCTGCAGAACGAGGACCATGTCGACGTCGTCGTCCACAACTACCGCTGGAGGCTCGGGCTCGCGCAGGGCGAGGCGAAGTACGACGCGATCGAGCGCACGCTGGCGATGTTCCCGTCGATCGGCGTGCCGACGATCACGCTGGAGGGCGACGCCAACGGCGCGCCGCATCCGTCGCCGGAAAGCTATGCGAAGCGGTACACGGGGAAGTACGAACACCGCCTGCTCACCGGCGGCATCGGCCACAACCCGCCGCAGGAAGCACCGCGCGCGTTCGCGCAGGCGGTGATCGACGCGGACCGGCTCTAACCCGCAAGCACGCAGGATGGGTTTCGCGTCGCGAAACCCATCGCTTTTCCTACGCGTTACGGGTTGATGGGTTTCGCGTTGCGAAACCCATCCCACGCAGGGAACCTGCCCGCAGGGTTGCTACACATCGGCGGATCCGTCTCGCGTACCCGATGGCGATGCTGCGAGCCCGCATCGATGAACGCCGCGATCGCCTCGTCCACGTCGTCCTCGCCTTGCACGATGCCCGGATCCTGGCTGCCATCAGGCGCACGCAGGATGGGTTTCGCCCCGCGAAACCCATCGTTTTGCTGTCGCGTTACGGGTCGATGGGTTCCGCGTTGCGAAACCCATCGTGCGCAGGCGACTGAACCCGCCCGTAGGGCTGTCACACCATCGGCGGATCCGTTTCGCGTACCCAATGGCGATGCTGCGAGATCGCATCGATGAACGCCGCGATCGCCTCGTCCACGTCGTCCTCGCCCTGCACGATGCCCGGATCCTCGCTGCCATCGGGCAGCATCGCCGAAGCACCCGCACCTTCCAGCAACGACGAGGACGCCCCCAGTGCGAGGATCGGCTTGCAATGCCGGTACTGCTCCTTGATGAACTCGCCCGCGCGACCATCGGTCGCCAGCTTCTTCACCGCGCGCTCGCCGTCGGGCAGCACGAGCGCGTCGAACAGAGGTCCGGGCTCGTTCTCCATCGACGCATCGGCCTGCAGGGTCTCGCCTTCGGCCGTGACGAACGGGCCGATGCGCTGGCCCACCAGTCGCGGCACCGCGCCGGCTTCCAGCAACGCTTCCTGCACCGCCGCGAGCGATTCGCCGGCGATGCCATCGCACACCAGCAACGCGATCTTGCGCGAACGGATGCCGCCATCGCCCGGATGCGCCAGCAGCGACAACGCCGCCGACTGCCGCACCTCGGCACGCGGAACGCGCGCGATCGCTCGCGGCGACGGATCGATCGGCCCCATTCCCAGTCCCGCTGCAACCGACGTCGCCAGTTCGCGCGAGACGTTCATGAGGTTCGCCACCATGCGCTCGCGCACCGCCGGCACCGTCACCTTGCTCAGCTCGAAGCGGAACGCGGCGATGATGTGCGCTTTCTCCGGTTCGCTCTGGCTTTCGAAGAACAGCGTCGCCTGGTTGTAATGTTCGGCGAACTTCTCGGGCCGCCCGCGCAGCTCTTCGGCGCGCACGGGTTCGGGGAACGAGACGAATCCCGCCGCGCCCGCCTGGAACGGGCAGCCGCCCGCGAGGCTGTTGGGTTCGTACGCGACGCGGCCGCGATGGATCGCCTGTCGATGGAATCCGTCGCGCTGGTTGTTGTGCACCTGCGCGACGGGCGCATTGACCGGGATCTCGTGGAAGTTCGGCCCGCCCAGACGGATCAGCTGCGTATCGACGTAGGAATGGATGCGCCCGGCCAGCAGCGGATCGTTGGTGAAGTCGATGCCGGGTACGACGTGCGCGGTGCAGAACGCGACCTGTTCGGTCTCGGCGAAGAAGTTGTCGGGATTGCGGTTGAGCACCAGTCGGCCGACGGGCTCCACCGGCACCAGCTCCTCCGGCACGATCTTGGTCGCGTCGAGCACGTCGAAGCTGAACTTGTTCGCCTGCTCCTCGGTGAACACCTGCACGCCGAGTTCGTACTCTGGGAACTCGCCGGCTTCGATCGCTTCCCACAGGTCGCGTCGATGGAAATCCGGATCGGCGCCGGAAATCTTCACCGCTTCGTCCCATGCCAGCGAATGCGTGCCCAGGCGCGGCGTCCAGTGGAACTTCACCAGGCGCGAATCGCCCGCTTCGTTGACGAAACGGAAGGTATGCACGCCGAAGCCCTGCATCATGCGGTAGCTGCGGGGAATCGCGCGATCGCTCATCGCCCACAACAGCATGTGGGTGGATTCGGGCATCAGCGACACGAAATCCCAGAACGTGTCGTGCGCGGACGCAGCCTGCGGCATGGCGTGGTGCGGTTCGGGCTTGAGTGCGTGGACCAGGTCGGGAAACTTCATCGCGTCCTGGATGAAGAACACCGGGATGTTGTTGCCCACCAGGTCCCAGTTGCCTTCGTCGGTGTAGAACTTCACCGCGAAGCCGCGTACATCGCGTGCGGTGTCCTTCGAGCCGCGCTCGCCGGCGACGGTGGAGAATCGCACGAACACCGGCGTGATCTTTCCATCTTCCTGAAACGGCGCGGCACGGGTGATGCGACGCAGAGAGCGGTAGCACTCGAAGAAGCCGTGCGCGCCGGATCCGCGTGCGTGCACGATGCGTTCGGGGATGCGCTCGTGGTCGAAGTGCGTGATCTTCTCGCGCAGGATGAAGTCCTTCAGCAGCGCAGGGCCACGCAGTCCGGCCTTCAGCGAGTCCTGGTTCTGCGCGATCGGCACCCCCTGGTTCGTCGTGAGGAACTGCCCGCCCGAATCCACACGCACGCGATCCAGCGGCCCGACGGTCGGGTTCGTGCCCGGCGTCGCGACCGTCCCCGTCTTGTCCGATGCCTGCGCTTCGCTGAGCGTGCTCGCGCCGGCCAGCGGCGTCGGGGTCTGATGCGCGCCTTCCGGCGGCGCCAGTGCGTTGTCGCGCCCGTATTCGGCGGCCTTGGTCGGGTTGTGGTCGAAAGCGGCGGCGAGCTGCTGCGCGTCGAGCGCCTGCTGCACGGCCGGCGTGTCGGCCCCTTCGCCGGACAGTTGCGCCGGTCCGCTGTCGGTTGGCGCGCGACGGGCGGCTCGCGCAGCGGTCGCCTTTTTCTTCGCGGTGTCGCGCGGGGCGGCGTCGCGCGGGATGTTCCTGGAAGCCTTCTTCGTCGGGGCTGGCTTCTTCGTGCTGGCCATGGAGCGATCTCCTCAGTGGGCGTTGGAATGCGGACAGGAGAACGAGCGGCTCACCACCTGACCTGCATCAAGCTTGGCGTCATGCAGGTCGAGATTTCGTAACGCGGATCTCGCCGGGGTTCATCTTGGCGAAGCACGCGTCACGACATGCCGCGATGTTCCGCCGGACGGGCTCGACGACACGCGACCCATTCTTTCCGGCCGCATTGCACTTTCTTCCGCAAGCGACGCCGGCAAACGCGAACCGTGCCCATCCATCGCCCCTGGCGCGCCTTGCGCACCGCATTCATCCCGGCGGACTCTGGCACGCCCTTTGCGTCACCCCTCGCGAGAGTCGCGATCACCACCACAGGGGCGCATGCAATGCACGAAGGGGAATTGCCGAAAGGCTGGCGTATCTACGCCGAGCCGCCGACCGCGGACGGACGTTGCAGGCTTCGCCTGATCGCGCCCAACGGCATCAGCAGTACATGGTGGCTGCGGTCGAACATGATCGCCGGCCAGGTCGTGTGCGCACTCGCGCAGGACCAGACGCGCTCCAACCTGCGGCCCCGACCGCTGAGCGTCTTCGACCGGCATTCGCGAGCCTTGGACGACCCGCGGCGATCCCGACGCTGAACGCAGGCCTTCGCGGGACCGTCCCGATCACGCGGGGGCGACATCGTGCGCAGCAGATTCGGTGGCGACGTCACTGCACTCCCGCGCCATGCCCGATTCGCCCGGCACGCTCGATATCCGCCTGTTCGACAGCAAGGGGAACGTCGAGAAGATTCAACTGGACGCGGCGCGGCCGGAAGAGCTGGAAGAACACCAGTTGCTGTGGATCGACCTGGAGGGCGGCGGCGATGCGTCCATCAGCCAGGTGCTGGAACGGCTGTCGCTCACCAGCGACATCGAGCAGGCCTTCTGCGACCGCAGCGCGAAGCCGGAGCTGCGTATACACAACGGCACGTTCTTCGTGCGCGTGGTCGCCGTGCGCAACGACGGCGAGCTGACCTATACCGGCACGGTGCTGGCGATCCTCGCCGGCCACAATTTCGTCGTCACCGCGCACCAGGAGCCGGTGGATTTCCTGACGAAGCTGCGCGAGCGCGAATCCGACGATCCGGGGATCGGCATGCTGAGCGCGGACAGCTTCACCGCCTCGCTGCTGGATTGGCACCTCAATTCCTACTTCGAAGCGGTGGCGGATTTCGAGAGCGCGGACGAACGCCTGGAAACCGACATCCTCGACGACCGGCACGGCCAGTGCCTGCGCAGCCTTCGCGGCCTGCGCAAGGCGGCTTCGCGCCTGCGGCGGATGCTGTCGGCGCATCGTCCGGTGTTCTCGGCGATCGCCCGTCCGGATTTCCGTCCCGGCGCCGATGGCGAAGCGAACCGGCATTTCCAGACGGTCGACACGCACTACCAGCGTGCGATGGAATCGGTGGAGAACGCGCGCGAGGTGGTGATCGGTTCGTTCGAACTGTTCAGCAACCAGACCGCGCTGCGCACCAACGCGATCATGCGCGTGCTGACGATCCTCACCGCATTGATGGGCGGCCTGGCCGTGGTCGCGGGCATTCTTGGCATGAACTTCGAAGCCCCGTTCTTCAAGACGGGGCTTGCAGGCTTCCTTATCGCCGTCGGCCTCATGCTGGCGATGGCGCTGGGCGGCTTCGCGCTCGCGTGGTGGCGCAAGTGGCTCTAGCCCCCGGCACGTAGCGCGGGCCCGACATCCCCGACCACGCCCATGATTCGTGGCCGGGGATGTCGACCTCAGGCCCGACTGGAACCAGCGAACGCCATCACGGCGCGCGCATCTTCGACTGCAGCGCCTTGCCCTTTTCCAGATGCATCGCAACGTGCTCGCGCGAGTTGGTGAGGAAGGTGCGCACGTTGTCGTCGGTCGCGGCAGGCAGCAGGCGCGTATCGATCATCGACAGCGCTTCCTCATGGCCCTTCACCATCGCGTCGACGTAGGCCTTCTCGTAGTCCTTGCCGCTTTTCCTGTCGAGCTCGGCGAGGCCGTTGCGACCCTTTTCCTCCATCGCGGTCAGCTCGGGACTGCTCTCGGTGGCACCGAGTTTCTGCCCGGCCTCCAGGTTCTTCGTGTGTTCCGAATGCAGCAGGTTGGCGAAGTCGAGCACGTCACGGGTGACTTTCTTGCCGCGCGCCTGTTCGGCGGCGGCGATTTCGTGCTTGTCGACGGCTCCGACCAGCGTCACGGCCTGCGCCTGTGTCAGCGCGCCTGCGGCAGGTGCGGTGGACGGCGTTGGGCCGGCGGGTTCAGTGGTTGCGGTGGAGGATGCGGTGGAGGTGGCGGTGGTGTCGGCCGGCGGCGTGGATGGCGTCGTCGCGCTGGTGCGGGCAGCGACATCGGCGGCGGCCTTCTCATCGTCGTTGCGTTTGCAGCCGGAAAGCGCGAGCAGCGCAAGCGTGATCGCCAGGGAAAGTTTCAATGCACGGTTCATGTCGGTGTCCTGTGGTGTCAATGCAATCGGAGCGAGCCATCGATGCGTGGATACAGGCTCGCGCGTTCCCATGCGGCGCGCACGTCGGGCTCGACCTCTTCCCACGACAGACCCGTGGCCTGCTCGTAGGATTTCCATAGCACCGAGGCGGCGCGTTCGGCCGTGGTCCAGTCGGTGCCGTAGATCTCGCGCGCACCCTCGCCTATCACGGACACCAGCTGGCTGTAGCTGATCATCCTGGTGGTGGCCATTTCGTTCTCCCGCGAATGTCGCCAACGCAATGCGTCTTGCGCATCGCCTCAAGCTGATCACCGCAAGTGTCGTGCCAGAGCGCCGGCGCGTCGTGGCGGCCTCTACGTTGGCTTCCCTGCGAAAAACCTTCCGCGAGCGCGCAGCAATTCGCGTTCAGCGTGGTATCCACCGCGATGCCTTCACATTGCGTGCACGAGCTGCGCCGCCCGGTGTTGCATGCGCGTTGCCTATCCGCATGCGAACGCGACAACGCTGAATTCGACGCACGCATGCGGCGCGCGAACGGAGCGCACGATTCAACGTTCGCCTGCGTGATTCTTCACGCGATTTGGCTTCGTGCATTCCTATAACGGACGCACGCATCCAATACGAAGGAACATGCCCGATGGCACGCACGTCGAAGTTCGATCAGGCCCAGGTCCACGAACTGCTGCTGCAGGCGCTGGAAACAGAGCGCGGCGGCATCCAGGTCTACACCGCGGCGATCCAGGCCGCGCAGAATCCGGACCTGAAGAAGGAATTCCAGGAATACCTGGAGGAAACCACCACGCACGAGGAAATCCTCACGCGCGTGTTCGAACAACTGGGGATGGACACCGAGGAACAGAGCCCGGGGCGCGCGGTCGTGGCGCATCTGGGCAAGTCGCTGGTCGCGGCGATCGAGATGGCCATGCAGAACGCCGATCCGGCTGCGGCCGAACTCGTCGCGGCCGAGTGCGTGGTGCTGGCCGAAACCAAGGATCATTCGAACTGGGAGCTGATCGGCCAGGTCGCGCTGAAGGCGAAGGCCGACTACGCCGACGTGCTGAAGCAGGCCTATCAGACGGTGGAAAAGGACGAAGACCATCACCTCTACCACACCAAGGGTTGGGCGCGTGAGTTGTGGATCCAGTCGCTGGGCTTCCCCGCCGTGCTGCCGCCGCCGGAAGAGGTCAAGCAGGTCGAAACCGCGATCGGCGCCTCGCGCGCGGAACAGGCGCGCGACCAGATGCTCAAGCGGCATTGAGTTCGCGAAGTCCGTAAGGAAAAACGGCCGGATGACCGGCCGTTTTTTTCGTCAGGCGCAACAGCGCCGTCACGAACCGAGGCCGTGCTCCCGCGCGTACGCATAGAACTCCAGGTCGCTCTTCACGCCGAGCTTGCGCATCGCTTCGACCTTCTGGCTGCTCACCGTCTTGACGCTGCGGTTGAGCTGGCGGGCGATTTCCGAAACCGTGTGGCCCAGCGCGAACAGCCGCATCACTTCGGCCTCGCGCTTGGACAGCGTGGTGGTCGAGTCCGCGCTCTCGCCCTGCGCCGATTCGATCTGCTTGCGCACCGCCGAGCTGAGGTAGCTACGGCCGGCGGTCGCCGCGGTCACGGCGGTGGGCAGTTCCTTCATCGCATCGGACTTGCTGACCACGCCGCGCACGTTGCCGAGTCGGGCGATGTTGTTCAGCACGCCCGGATTGGCCAGTTGCGTCAGCACGACGATGGGCAGGTCCGGCCAGCGCCGACCGATCAGCTGCAGCAGGCTCAGGCCGTCGGCGGCCTGTTCGCCGGGCATGTTGAAGTCGGTGACGACCAGCTGGCAGGCGGTGCTGTCGAGCACGCGCAGCAGTTCGTCCGGGGAGGTCGCTTCGGCGACGACGCGCAAACCCGGGCTCTGCTCCAGCAGCGCACGCACGCCGCTGGAGACGATCGGATGGTCATCGGCGAGAACGATATGGAAAACCATGCGGGCTCCTCAGCTGCGATCGCAACGCGGCTTCACCTGCAGGACACGTCGTTGAATGGCGCATCCGGAGGTGGCCGCTGCCGGCCCTCGCATTCGGGCGGAGTATATACCCGCCCGTTCAGGCATCGTGATTCCGGCTTTCACCAATCAGGCTAGACTGTTTCCATGCGTCGCCTCGCGTTCCGCCTGCTGCTGTGCCTGATGCTTGTCCTGAACGGGACGGGCTACGCCGTGGCGGCCACCCAGATGGACATGGCGCACATGGCCGCCGCGCTGGCCGCCCAGCAGGCCGAATCGAACCCGCCCTGCCACGAGATGGCGATGCCCGAAGCCGCGTCGCACATGGCGCACGCGACCGAGCAGGCCGGCTCCGACGTGCCGCCCTGCTGCCAGTCGTCCAAGTGCAGTTGCGATTACTGCCTGCAGCACCTGACCGCCGCGATGTCGGTCATCGCCGTTCCCGCCGACGCGCCGCGAAGCGCGGACATCGCCCAACCGCGCGTTGCGCATCGCGTCGCGCCGCCGTTGCCGAACCTGCTCCGACCTCCCATCTGCTGACTCCGGGCGCGCATTGGCGCGCCGATCCGACGCGCGCGCAAGAAGGCCGTGACCACGGCCATCTCGCCGCATTCCGATGATCTGCACGGAGCAGTACATGACATCCGATGTATCCGGCCGTCGCGTGGCATCGCCATCGCGACGACGTTTCGTCACCGGCCTGGCGGCCGGCGGCGTCGCCACGGGCGCGGGCCTGTGGCACCTCCCCGCTTCGGCCTCGCCCGGGCGCGCCAACGTTCCCGCCGTCCTCACCGGCACGCAGTTCGATCTTGCGATCGACGCCGCGCCGGTCAATTTCACCGGCCGCACGCGACCAGCGGTAACGGTCAACGGCTCGCTGCCCGCACCGGTGCTGCGTTGGCGTGAGGGCGACACCGTCACCCTGCGCGTGGCCAACCGCCTGCCCGTGGAAAGCTCCGTGCATTGGCACGGCATCCTGCTGCCGGCGAACATGGACGGCGTGCCGGGGCTGAGCTTCGACGGCATCCACCCGGGCGAGACCTTCACCTACCGCTTCGACATCCGCCAGTCCGGCACGTACTGGTACCACAGCCATTCGCTGTTCCAGGAACAGGCCGGCCTCTACGGCGCGATCGTGATCGACCCGCGCGAACCGGCGCCCTACTCGTTCGACCGCGAACACGTCGTGCTGCTGTCGGACTGGACCGACCTGGCGCCGGCCTCGCTGTTCCGGCGCATGAAGAAGATGGCCGGCTACGACAACTTCCATAAGCGCACGGTCGGCGATTTCTTCGACGACGTCTCGCGCGACGGGCTGTCGGCGACGCTCGCCGACCGCGGCCAGTGGGGGCGCATGCGCATGACGCCCACCGATCTGTCGGACATCAACGCCAACACCTACACCTACCTGCTCAACGGCAACGCGCCGTCGGGCAACTGGACGGGCCTGTTCCGCCGCGGCGAGAAGGTGCTGCTGCGCTTCATCAACGGCTCGGCGATGACCTACTTCGACGTTCGTATCCCCGGCTTGAAGATGACGGTCGTCGCCGCCGACGGACAGTACATCCATCCGGTCACGGTCGACGAATTCCGCATCGCGGTGGCGGAAACCTTCGACGTGATCGTCGAACCTTCGGGCCAGGACGCCTACGCGATCTTCGCCCAGGACATGGGCCGCACCGGCTACGCCCGCGGCACGCTGGCGGTGCGCGAGGGACTCGAAGCGCCCGTGCCGGCGCAGGATCCGCGGCCGATCCTGACGATGGACGACATGGGCCACGGCGGAATGGACCACGCCGGCATGGAGCATCGCGCGAAAGGCATGGAAGGCGGCTGCGGCGCGAACATGGGCATGAAGGGGATGGAAGGCGGCTGCGGCGCGAACATGGGCATGAAAAGCATGGAGCACGGCGCCATGGCCGGCATGGACCATGGCGGCGGCATGCAATCGCACCCGGCGAGCGAGCACGGCAACCCGCTCATCGACATGCAGACCATGTCGCCGACGCCGAAGCTCGACGATCCCGGCATCGGCCTGCGCGACAACGGCCGCACCGTGCTCACCTACGGCGCGATGCGCAGCCTGTTCGACGATCCGGACGGCCGCGAACCCGAACGCACCGTCGAACTGCACCTCACCGGGCACATGGAGAAATTCGCCTGGTCGTTCGATGGCCTGAAGTTCATGGACGCCGAACCGCTGCGCCTGAATTACGGCGAGCGCATGCGCATCGTGCTGGTCAACGACACGATGATGACGCACCCGATCCACCTGCACGGCATGTGGAGCGACGTGGAGAACGAGAACGGCGAGTTCCATCTGCGCAAGCACACCGTCGACATGCCGCCGGGCACGAAGCGCGGCTATCGCGTGCGGGCCGATGCGCTTGGCCGGTGGGCGTACCACTGCCACCTGCTCTACCACATGGAAGCCGGGATGATGCGCGAAGTGCGCGTGGAGGAGCGCGCATGAACGCCGCACGTTCCCTGCTTGCCTGTGCGTTGTCGCTGGCGTTCGCGCCGGCGTGGGCACAGGACCATTCGCACCACCAGATGCCGCCGGCCGAGCCGGCGACACCAGCTGCGCACGACCATGCGGCTATGGATCACGCTGCTATGGATCACGCGGCAATGGATCACGCATCGATGGATCACGGCGCGCAGCAGCCGCCCGTCGACCACGCGGCGATGGGACACGCACCACCCGCAAGCGAACCGCGCGAACCGATTCCGCAAATCACCGACGCCGACCGCGCCGCTGCATTCCCCGACCTCGCCCACGGCATGCACCACGCGCCGGAGCGGAACAGTTTCGTGATGTTCGACCGGCTCGAAGCGGTCGACGTGGACCACGGCAGCGGCCAGGCTTGGGAAGCGCAGGCGTGGTTCGGCTCGGACCTCAACCGACTGTGGCTGCGTAGCGAAGGCGAACGCGAGCACGGGCGCACCGAAGCGGCAGACCTCGAAGTGCTCTACGGCCGCAGCGTTTCGCCATGGTGGGACGTGGTGGCCGGCGTGAAACACGACTTCAAGCCGGGCGCGTCGCGCGACTGGGCAGCCATCGGCGTGCAGGGGCTGGCGCCGTACAAATTCGAACTCAGCGCCACCGCCTATGTCGGCGGAAGCGGCGCGACGGCAGCGACAGTGGAGGCCGAGTACGAGGTGCTGCTCACGAACCGGCTCATCCTGCAGCCGCGCGTGGAAATCGAAGCGTTCGGCAAGGACGATCCGGCGCGCGGCCTGGGTTCCGGCCTCTCCACCGCCGAGGCCGGGCTACGCCTGCGCTACGAGTTCACGCGCCGATTCGCGCCCTATGTCGGCGTCGCGTGGGAGCGCGCGTACGGCGGCACGGCCGACCATCGCCGCGTCGAAGGCGAATCGGTCGAGGACACTCGCCTCGTCGCCGGCCTGCGGCTCTGGTTCTGATCGCCATGCGCGCCACGACGCACCGTTCGCCCTCCCTGCCCCGCATCCGGTGCGGCGGCGGGCGGCGGTGCGTTGACCTTCCCACCATGGGAAGCCCGAGGCTGCCTCCATCCGGACTTCCGATTGGAGCACGCATGAATACCGCCACTGCCGCCACACCTGCAGCCACCGCCCTGCGATTGCCGATCGCCGGGATGACCTGCGCCTCGTGCGCGGGCCGGATCGAGCGCGCCCTCGCCGCCGTCCCGGGCGTGCTGCGCGCGAACGTGAACCTCGCGACCGCGACCGCCGACGTCGCCACCGATGGCAGCGTCGCCGCGCCCGTCCTCGCCGATGCCGTCACGCGCAGCGGGTATCGCGTGCCCGATCGCGCGTTCGACCTGGCGATCGCGGGCATGACCTGCGCGTCCTGCGCCGGCCGTATCGAGAAGGCGTTGCGCGCCGTGCCGGGCGTGCTCGATGCCAGCGTCAATCTCGCCACCGAACGTGCGCATGTGCGCGCGGTGTCGCAGGTCGAGGTCGACTCGCTGATCGCCGCCATCGTTACGGCCGGCTATCGCGCGAGCATTCCCGTTGCCGAAACACCCGGTACGCCCGCGGAAAACCGGGATATCGAAAGCGGCCGCGCCGACGCCCGCGAACGCCGCCATCTCTGGCTCGCCCTCGCGCTTTCCCTGCCGCTCGTTCTGCCGATGCTTGCGATCCCGTTCGGCGTCCACGCGATGCTGCCGAGCTGGGTGCAGTTCGCGCTGGCGACGCCGGTGCAGTTCTGGCTCGGCGCGCGTTTCTATCGCGCCGGCTGGCATGCGCTGAAGGCGCGCAGCGGGAACATGGACCTGCTCGTCGCGCTGGGCACGAGCGCCGGCTACGCGCTCAGCGTGTGGCACCTGCTTGCGGGCGGGCCTCACGCGCCGCTGTATTTCGAAGCCTCGGCGGTCGTCATCGCGCTGGTGCTGGTCGGCAAGCGGCTGGAAACGCGAGCGCGCCGGCAGACCACCGCCGCGATCCGCGCGTTGCAGGCGCTGCGCCCCGCGACCGCGCGCGTGCGTCGCGGCAACGATGAAGCCGACATTCCGCTCCCGCAGGTTCGCGTGGGCGATGAAGTCGTCGTGCGTCCCGGCGAACGCATTCCCGTCGACGGCCGCATCCTCGAAGGCCGCACGCATGCGGACGAATCGATGCTGACCGGCGAATCGCTGCCGGTCGCGCGCGCCGAAGGCGACCGCGTGACCGGCGGCGCAGTCAACGGCGAAGGCCGCATCGTGGTCGAGACCACCGCGATCGGCGCCGAAAGCGCGCTCGCCCGCATCATCCGGCTGGTCGAGGACGCGCAGGCGAAGAAGGCGCCGATCCAGCGCATCGTCGACCGCGTCAGTGCGGTGTTCGTGCCGGTCGTCATCGGCATCGCACTGCTCACGTTGGTCAGTTGGGGCCTGGCGACCGGCGACTGGAACCAGGCGCTGCTCAACGCCGTCGCGGTGCTCGTCATCGCATGCCCCTGCGCGCTGGGCCTGGCCACGCCGACGGCGATCATGGCCGGCACCGGCGTCGCCACACGCGCGGGCATCCTGATCAAGGACGCCGAAGCGCTGGAAACCGCGCAGCGCATCGGCATCGTCGCATTCGACAAGACGGGCACCCTGACGCAGGGCAAGCCCACGTTGACGGAGGCGATCGCGCTCGATGGCGATACCTCGTCGCTGCTCGCACGAGCGGCGGCCGTGCAGCGTGGAAGCGAGCATCCGCTCGCCGCCGCCGTGCTGGATGCCGCGTCAGCATCGCGGTCGCTGATCGCCGGCGACCTCGCCACCGACATCCGCGCGGTGCCCGGACGCGGCGTGCGCGGACACGTCGGTGCGAATGAGGTGTCCATCGGCAGCGAGCGGATGATGCGCGATGCGGGCGTCGATCTGGCGTTGCTGTCCTCGCGCGCGGAAGCGTTGTTCGCCAGCGGTCATACGGTGTCGTGGGTCGCGGCATCCGAAAACGGCGAGCGCGCTCGACTGCTCGGCCTGCTCGCCTTCCGCGACACGCCGCGTCCGGGTGCACGGGAGGCCATCTCGCGACTGCACGCGCTCGGACTGCGCACCGTGATGGTGTCGGGCGACCACGAAGGCGCCGCGCGTGCGGTCGCCGTGCAGCTGGGCATCGAAGACGTCCGCGCGAACGTACTGCCGGACGAGAAGGCCGCGACGATCGAGCAGCTGCGTCGCAGCGGCATCGTGGCGATGGTCGGCGATGGCGTGAACGATGCGCCGGCGCTGGCCGCCGCCGACGTCGGCATCGCGATGGGCAGCGGCACCGACGTCGCGATGCACGCGGCCGGCGTGACGCTGATGCGCGCAGAGCCGGCGCTGGTCGCCGATGCCATCGAAATCTCGCGGCAAACCACGCGAAAGATCCACCAGAACCTGTTCTGGGCCTTCGTCTACAACGTCGCCGGCATCGCACTGGCGGCGTTCGGACTGCTCGACCCGGTGATCGCCGGCGCCGCGATGGCGTTCTCGTCGGTCTCCGTGGTCACCAACGCCTTGCTGCTGCGCCGCTGGCGCCCGCAGCGCACTTCGCACGCCATCGAATCGTAAGGAGCCGACCATGCCCCGCATGCCACGACCCGAACTCGCAGACGCCCGACAGCAGGGCCTGCACAACATCGGTGAAGCCGCGCGGCAGAGCGGCGTCAGCGCGAAGATGATCCGGCATTACGAAAGCATCGGGCTGATCCCGCCGCCCAGCCGCACGTTCGCCGGCTATCGTCTTTACACCGATGCCGATGTCCATCGCCTGGGCTTCATCCGCCGCGCCCGCGGACTGGGGTTTTCGATCAGACAGATCGAGGCGCTGCTGGGCCTGTGGGACGACCGCACGCGCGCCAGCGCCGAGGTGAAACGCCTCGCGCAATCGCATGTGGACGAACTGGCGGAAAAGATCGCCGAGATGCAGGCCATGCAGCGCACGCTGCAGGACCTCGCGCGTCGTTGCCACGGCGACGATCGGCCGGAGTGTCCGATCCTGGAGGATCTGGCGAACGCTCCACTCCACGGCAGCGGATTGTCCGCACCTTCGAACGGCGATGTGCACGATGAGGCGGCTTCGTTCGACGATGAGTTCGAACGGCGGCGCGTGAGGCGGATACGATGACGGCTCCACGAGCGCGCGCCCTTGCCCCTGGCTTCTCCACGACCATTGGAGAAGCACGTCGCCTCGTATGCAAAAATCAGCCGACCGCGCTCCGGCATCAGTCGGCTTTCGCGGATTTCTCGATCTCCGGGTCTGAAACTGTCAACACATCGCCCTCCACATCGAGTCGTCGGTCCTTCACGAGTCCATTGGTCACCTGCTCGATCCGGTCTCGAAGCTGCTGGCTCGTAGCCTGGAAACCGAGCATCCGCGCGACCGCCGTGGCCACTTCGGTTCGCCGCGCACCGTGGGAGTCTCGCACCAGCTGCAAGATCGCCTCGCGGATCTCCTGCGGCGGCAACAACTCCGGCTTCCTCAACGTCCGTGACTCGGCTTCCGATCGGTCCCGCACTTTCACATTCGCCCCTGCAAGCAGGTAGCAATGGTCCTCGATCAGCAGAGTGTCCTTGCGCGCTACGTGGCGCAGAGCGTCCTGGACTGCACCTTGGAGGCGTGAACCGGCCCGCCCCAAGTTCCACAGGTCGCGTACGCGCGCAACGATCTCCTCCTCATGGATGGGCCCCTCAAGCTCGATGATGCGTTCCACGGTATGCGCCATGCTGCCCAACGGGACCTCGTGGGGCGGCATGCCCGCATTCCCGGGTACGAAGCTGGCTTGCCTGTAGGGTTCGCTGGATGCCTCGGAGTCGACCTGACGCTTTATCGCTTCCCTTTGGACAGCCGGCAATAACGACGTCGCGTCGCGCGGAGGGGGAGTCAGGTTCTGGGCAGCGCCGATTCGAGCCGATTTCGCGGCAGCAACGGCGTTGAGCAGGCGATCGGTTTCGCTTGGGAGGCGCTGGAACCAGTCGGTACTCCAGATGCGGTGGATCGACCAGCCGTGCGCCTCCAGTATTTCCTGGCGCAGGCGATCGCGATCGCGCGCGGAAGGAGCGGAGTGATAGGTTGCGCCGTCGCACTCTAACCCCAGCAGGTAGCGTCCGGGCCTGTCGGGATCGATGACGGCCAGGTCGATGAAGAAGCCGGCCACACCTACCTGGCTATCGACCTTGTAGCCGTGCTTGATCAGCACGTCATGAACGGCTTCCTCGAAGGGCGACTCAGCGCCGCGACCTGTCATGTGCGCAATGCCAAGGTCGCCGGATTGAGCGTACTTCAGGAAGGTCTTGAGCGCGATGACACCGAGCTTGCTGCGCTCGTCCACCCGGATGTCGTCCGCGACGATGCTGGAGAACACCTCGCAACGTTCGCGCGCACGCGTGATGAGCACATTCAAACGGCGGTGCCCGCCGTCCGCATTCAGAGGGCCGAAGTTCTGGTACATCTTGTCATCGCCCTTCGATCGGCCATAACCGATCGAAATGAAGATGACATCGCGTTCGTCGCCTTGGATGTTCTCCAGGTTCTTGACGAAGAACGGCTCATGAGGGTGGCGGGTGATGAATTGTTCCAGCTCTGGATGCTGCCGGCGAGCCAATTCGATTTCATCGGTAATGGCCTGACGTTGCCGCACCGACATGGCGCCTACACCAAGCGTAAGTTCCGGGCGGGTACGCGCGTGTTCAACGACCGCCTGGGCGATGGCGGCGGCTTCAACGTGGTTCTTGTAGGAATTTCCGCGATCGAAGCGCCCTTCCTGCAGATGATGGAACCGCAAGCCGGACTGGCTTCGTTCGCGGTCCGGACTGGGAACGATGAACAGATTTCCGTCGTAGAACTCCTTGTTGGAAACCGCGATCAAGGATTCATGGCGACTACGGTAGTGCCACTTCAGCATGCGTTGCGGCAATCCCTTGGCGGCGCACAGCGAGAGCACACTTTCCAGATCCTTTGCCTGTGCGCCTTCTTCCTGCTCGTCCAGGTCATCGCCACCCACGATTCGGGAAAAGAACGACGTGGGCGGAAGCTGCTTGTCGTCGCCGACGACGACAATCTGGCGACAACGGGCGATAGCCCCCAGAGAATCCACCGGCTCGACCTGGCTCGCCTCATCGATGACCAGCAGGTCGAACTCGATCGCGCCTGGCTCAAGGAACTGCGCAACCGACAACGGGCTCATCATGAAGACGGGTTTGATCGCCTGGATGGGCGATCCGCACGACTTGAACAGCTTGCGCAGGGCCATATGCCCGCGCTTGCGCGCGATCTCGCTTCGTAGCATACCCAGCTTGCCCACCGTCCCGGTGGAACTGGGCATACCCTGGTAGTGCGCCTGCGCTGCCTCTACCTGTGCCACGGAGAGACGGCGGCGATCCCACTCACGGAATTGCTGCACAAGCTCCTCATGCCTACGACCGTCGAACCTGGCGAGCTCCGGGTATTCCTTCGCCGCCTCGTCCAAGGCCTGCAGATAGAAGGCCGTCCAGAAGGTATCCACTGCGGCCGAGTGCGCCGCAACGTTCCCAGTGAAGGACGCGACGACATCGTTGAGCTCCAGAGACACGGCACGACGCATCACTTCGGCGTATGACAGCCAGGACATGAAGCTGTCGACATTTTCCGTCCATCGCGCGGCGCGTTCGCCCAGCGCCTCCAGATCAGTCTGTTCAAACGTCATGCCGTCGAAGGCGACAACCGCGTCAAGCCTCAGCAACGCAGAAACCTTGGCAAATTCGTCGACACATACCCGAAGCGCCGCACGAGCGCGCGCCGCGAGCTCCGCCAACGAGCTTCGGTTTTCGATCGCCGACGCCAGATGACGCAGATCGACGCCAGGGATCGCATTGGATTGCTGTTCCACCCATCCCAGGATGGAATCGGCGAGATCCCAGTCCGTGTTTCGTTCCCTCCAAACGGAGCCAAAGGCCGACTTGGCGGTTGATGCCGCGCCGGTCACGATGCGCTGTGCCTTGTGCACAGCAATCAGGTCATCCAGCAGCGCCAAGCGTTGCCCGTACTCCTTGGATAGGGGCGCCTTCATTACACTGCGAAGTTGATTGAGCGCCTGTCGGTAGGGCCCATTGAGCCATCGGAACAGGCTGCGGCCGTGCGCAGCGATGGTATGTCGCTGCGGTAGCCAGTCGGCATCCCAAGCAACGTCTGCCACCTGCGCATCACGACGTCCGTGCACGTCGCTGAGGATGCGTCCGCTTGCAATGGCTTCCTTCAAGGCATCGACACCAGCGGACCACACACCAGAGGTGATGGTTGCGCGATCGAACTGAGGCGCCTTGGACAGCGCCTCACCGATGGAGCAATGCCGCCCGAGCTGCTCCAAGGTGGCGGGCGGCGGCAAGCCGAGTTCGTGTGCCAGCGCTGTAGCGTCAATCGCCAGGCGATCGAGCGAGCTGTTGAATGTCCCGGTTCCGGCGACCAGATCCTCGGCCTGATGGCGCATGACGGGCGGATGATTGACGCCTCTCCACGGATTGGTCGCGGGATCTCCAACCTGCGGAAGAAGCTCGCAAAGCTCACGAACCGTCGCGGCGCGCTGTTCTGCATCGCGCATCGTCCAGTGGCTGGCGCTCGGGAGGCGGTACGCGGGACGTCCGAATCGCGGTAACAGCCTTGAAAGCATCCCGACGATACGGAACGGCGCCAACTGCGCCGCCCCCACAGGAGCGTGCATCTTTCGCGCGTGCTCGTTGAGCCGAGTCCGTAGCTGCTCCAACCGCTCATTCGACCCCGTGATATCGACACTGGCGGGGCGCCCGATCAGAAGCGTACGCCCCAGTTCTTCAAGCACGACCTTCTTGTTGGCCTTGTTGCTATGCAGTTCCAGGCACAACGGCCCCAGCTGCACGTTTTCGAGACGGCGTTTTACAACCTCTAGCGCCGCCATCTTCTCGGCGACGAACAGGACCTTCTTGCCGTCGGCGACGGCGGTGGCAATCAGGTTGGCGATGGTCTGGGATTTGCCGGTACCGGGAGGCCCCTGGATGACCAGGTTCTGGCCTCGGCGCACCGCTTCGATAGCCATCGCCTGTGAGCTGTCGCAATCCACGATGTGCTTCAGTTCGGAGACCGGGATTAGTTCGTCGAGTGCGCCCGCGCTAGCGGTCAGCCCCACGTCCGCCTCATCAAACCCTTCACCCAGCAGCCCGGACACCAGTTCGTTCTCGTCAATGGCCTTGTTTTCCGGCCATTTGGCCGGGTCCAGGTCCAGAAACATCAAGAGCTTGGAAAATGAGAAGAAGCCGAGCTGGATCGCGTCGTCATTGACTGCCCAGCCCTCCTGCGCGGCAATCGTGCTCCGAACGGCATCGAGGTAGGTGCGAAGAGCGAAACCTTCCGCCTCGGGAAATTCGGGCAGGTCGATCCCGAAATCGACGCGCATCTTTTCGCGCAACGACAGGTTCTCCTGCGGATCCTCCTCATTCCACCTCAGGAAGAAGCGATCTTTTGCGCTCTTTCGTTCAAGCGTGACCGGGATCAGAACCAGTGGCGCGTTACGGAACTCGCTGGACCCGGCGCGTTCACGGAAGTGCATCTGCCCCAATGCGAGGTAGAGCACATTGACGCCCTGCTCCTCAAGCATCATCCGTGACTCGTAGTAGATCTCAAGCAGACGCTTCTGGAGGTGCTCGGATTTCAGGCGAGTCTGAAGCCGGGTGTCCGTATGCCGAACGGGGACGCCGTGCTCGTCCACCTCGTCGTTCTCGGGTTGGATGAGGACCGTTTCGTCTTCATCCTGCACCAATTCTTCCGTACTCAGCTCCTCACCCGCGGCATCACCCACCATGGGAGTGAAGCTGAGGCTTTTCTTGTTCAGAAGAAGCTGGACGATCTGTTCGCTCACCTCATCGTGGACGATGATCGACCGGCTCGACGGCTTCTTCGGGAGGTTGAGGAGCCTGTTTCGATAGGTGAGATCGAGCAGGACGCGCCGCTGCGACTGGAGGGCTTCCTTGATTGTCATCGCGGATTCTCGTGACGGTCTGGGATGGCGAACTCGGCCACACGGCTCGTACGCGAGCCGACAGAGCGAACCCGATCGAAACCTGGAAGGTCCCGCTGGCCGGAGAGGTCAACGTCGAGTTCGGGAATCGCTTCGCTCTTGTGCACGTGACTCGGATACGCACCGCAAGCGCAACCGATAGCTCCCGGAAAGCAATCGGAAACTACGGCCATGCTGCCCCCGAGGTACGTTCTTTGTGTGCGCCATGATGCCCCTGTGATTCTCGTAAGGCGAGCGGCCGCAAACGACGGGGCAAGTGTCGTACCGCCACTCACACAGGGGGCGAACGCTCCGACTCAGGGACATGACGCTTCGAACGCCCAAAACGCATCAGGGCCCCGTTTCCGGAGCCCTGATGCGTTTCACTATTTGGCGTCCCCACGGGGATTCGAACCCCGGTCGCTACCGTGAAAGGGTAATGTCCTAGGCCTCTAGACGATGGGGACAAAACTGACTTTCTTGTTTACAGCATCATCTCCGGAGAGATGGTGGAGCCAGCCGGGATCGAACCGGCGACCTCCTGCATGCCATGCAGGCGCTCTCCCAGCTGAGCTATGGCCCCACGTGCTGCTGGAAAGACGAAAATTCTAGCGGGCGTTCAGCGATGTCGTCAAGCGTTCGCTGCCAGATTTTTTTCGTCGCGTCCGCCGGTGCTGGTACCGGCGTCAACGGGGCGCAATGTTGCCACACCATGTCCCCGCTCCGCTAGGTACTCCAGCCACTTTCCGAGAAACGTGTTCATCCTCGTCCTGTGGTCGAGCACTTCCGCCGCCGGCGGGTACATGCCGATGACGTCCTGCCAGCGCCGGCCTACGTAACAGTTGGTGACTTCGAGCTGGCGCGCGTCGTGATAAAGCCGCAGGAATGCCGACGGATCCTGCTCGCCGGTCACCGGGTCGCGCATCGCATACGTCAGGCGCAGTTCCGTGGTGTACGGGTGGCGTTCGATCACGTCCAGCTGCAGATCCAGGCCGTCGCCGACGCTGGAATGGTAGGTGCCGACGGCCAACGCCGTGGAGGGGAACAGGCGCGTGAAGCGGACATGGTTTTCCGCGTACAGCCCCATCAGCCAGCCGAAGCGGCTGAGGCGGGGAATGCGTGCTTTGCGGGTGGCGAGTGACATGGGCATGGACACCGATATGGAGCCGATGCTACACGGCACAACCTCTGCGCGGCAGCGTTGACGCGCACACGCGGTCGGCCTACGGTAAGCGTTCCTCGCAACGCTTTTCCGGGGTTTTCCGGCGCCCCGGCCGTTCAGAACATCTCGCGATGGATCCCCAGCGTGGTCAGGACCTTGCTCGAGATTTCCTCGATCGAGGTATTGGTCGTGCTCAGCGTCGAAATCCGTTCAGCACGGAACATCGCCTCGGCGGCCGCGACTTCCCGCTTGCAGGTTTCCAGCTGGGCGTAGCGCGAGTTCGGGCGGCGTTCCTGGCGGATCTGCTGCAGCCGGACCGGGTCGATCGTCAGCCCGAACAGCTTGTTGCGATACGGCCGCAGGCGCGGCGGCAGGCGGTCGTGCTCCAGGTCTTCCTCGGTCAGCGGGTAATTCGCCGCGCGCACGCCGTAATGCAGCGCCAGGTACACGCAGGTCGGCGTCTTGCCCGCGCGCGACACCGCCACCAGCACCAGGTCCGCATCGTCGTAATTGATGGCCTGCCCGTCGTCGTGCGTCAGCGCGAAGTTCATCGCATTGATGCGGCGGTGGTAGCTGTCGAAATCGACCATGCCGTGCGCCTGGCCGATGCGGCGCTCGCGCGTCTGCTCCAGCTCGCGCTCCAAGGGCTCGATGAAGGGCGCGAAGACGTCGAGCATCAGCGCCCCGCTTTCGGCCAGCGCGTGGCTGACATCCGTGTCCATGCACGAATTGATCACCACCGGGCGTACACCGTAGGACTCGGCGGCAGCGCGGATCTTCTCGCCCACTTCACGCGCGCGATCCACCGAATCGACGAACGGAATGCGGTCGGTGACGAAGCGCGTCTGGGTGAACTGGGTCAGCAGGCTGTGACCGATGGTCTCGGCAGTGATACCGGTACCATCGGATACATAGAAGACGGGACGCACGCCGGCCATCGGTTTTCTCCTGAACTGGGCGTTCACAACACAAGAAACGCCGCTGGATCAAGCTTGTCTGGCCCCGGCGCACGGGCGATCATATCCGGATCGCTGCGCGCCATGCGCCGAGGGCGCGCCGGCCACCGTTCCGCCATCCCTCTTCGATCCGCCTGGAGATCGCCCGCTTGAACGAGAACATCCTCTGGCTGCACGCGTTGCGGCTTACCGACCTGGCCCGCGTCGGCGGCAAGAATTCTTCGCTGGGCGAAATGATCGGCAACCTCGCGAACCTGGGCGTGTCGGTTCCGGGCGGTTACGCGACCACGTCCGAAGCCTTCAAGAACTTCATCGCGCACAACAACCTGCACCAGCGCATCTACGACAAGCTGGCGACGCTGGACGTGGAAGACGTTCCCGCGCTCACCGCCGCCGGTGCCGAGATCCGCGGCTGGGTGATCGACGCCCCGCTGCAGCCTGATCTGGATGCCGACATCCGCAAGGCGTACAAGCAGCTGTGCGATGAGAACGGTGGCGGCGACGTCGCCGTTGCCGTTCGTTCCTCCGCCACCGCAGAAGACCTGCCCGACGCATCCTTCGCCGGCCAGCAGGAAACCTTCCTCAACGTCACCGGTGCCGACGACGTCGTGCACAAGGTGAAGGAAGTCTTCGCCTCGCTCTACAACGATCGCGCGATCGCCTACCGCGTGCACCACGGCTTCAAGCACGAAGACGTGTTCCTGTCCGCCGGCGTGCAGCTGATGGTGCGCTCCAACGTCGGCTCCTCCGGCGTGCTGTTCACGCTGGACACCGAATCGGGTTTCCGCGACGTCGTCTTCATCACGTCCAGCTACGGCCTGGGTGAGATGGTCGTGCAGGGCGCGGTGAATCCGGACGAGTTCTACGTCTACAAGCCCACGCTGCTGCAGGGCAAGCAGGCGATCCTGCGTCGCGGCATGGGCGCCAAGCAGCTGCGCATGGTGTATTCGGACACGCCCGGCGAGCGCGTGCGCACCGAGGACACGCCGGCCGATCTCCGCGCGAAGTTCTCCATCAGCGACGAAGACGTGCACGAGCTCGCACGCCAGGCACTGACCATCGAGAAGCACTACGGCCGTCCGATGGACATCGAATGGGCGAAGGACGGCGTGAGCGGCAAGCTGTTCATCGTGCAGGCGCGCCCGGAAACGGTGAAGTCGCGCGGCCACGCCACGCAGATCGAGCGCTTCCAGCTGACCAGGCGCGGCGAAGTGGTGTGCGAAGGCCGCGCCATCGGCCAGAAGATCGGCACCGGCGTGGCGCGCGTCGTGCGCTCGCTGGCCGACATGAACCGCGTGCAGCCGGGCGACGTGCTGGTCGCCGACATGACCGATCCCGACTGGGAGCCGGTGATGAAGCGTTCCGCCGCGATCGTCACCAACCGCGGCGGCCGCACCTGCCACGCGGCGATCATCGCGCGCGAACTCGGCGTGCCGGCGGTCGTGGGTACGGGCAACGCGCTGGACACGATCCAGGACGGCCAGGAAATCACCGTCAGCTGCGCCGAAGGCGATACCGGTTTCATCTACGCCGGCACCCTGCCCTTCGAGCGCCACGTCGCCGATCTCGACAAGATGCCTGAAGCGCCGCTCAAGGTGATGATGAACGTCGCCAACCCGGAGCGCGCATTCGACTTCGCGATGCTGCCGCATGCCGGCGTGGGCCTGGCGCGCCTGGAAATGATCATCGCCAGCCACATCGGCGTGCATCCCAAGGCGCTGCTGGAATACGACCAGCAGGACGCCGCGACCAAGAAGAAGATCGACGAGAAGATGGCCGGCTACAGCAGCCCCGTCGATTTCTACGTGGACCGTCTGGCCGAAGGCATCGCGACGATCACCGCGTCGTTCGCGCCGTATCCGGTGATCGTGCGCCTGTCGGACTTCAAGTCCAACGAGTACGCCAACCTCATCGGTGGTTCGCGCTACGAGCCGCATGAGGAGAACCCGATGATCGGCTTCCGCGGCGCCAGCCGTTACGTCGATCCGAGCTTCACCGAAGCCTTCGCGCTGGAATGTCGCGCGGTGCTCAAGGTGCGCGAGCAGATGGGCCTGACCAACTGCTGGGTGATGATCCCGTTCGTGCGCACGCTGGAAGAAGGCCGCAAGGTCGTCGAGGTTCTTCGCGCGAACGGCCTGGAACAAGGCAAGGACGGCCTGAAGATCATCATGATGTGCGAGGTCCCGTCGAACGCGCTGCTGGCCGACGAGTTCCTCGAGATCTTCGACGGCTTCTCCATCGGCTCCAACGACCTGACCCAGCTCACGCTGGGCCTGGACCGCGACTCGGGCATCGTCGCCAAGCTGTTCGACGAACGCGATCCGGCGGTGAAGAAGCTGCTGTCGCTGGCGATCAAGTCCGCGCGCGCGAAGGGCAAGTACGTCGGCATCTGCGGCCAGGGCCCGAGCGATCACCCGGATCTGGCCGAATGGCTGATGGACCAGGGCATCGAGTCGGTATCGCTCAACCCCGACACCGTCGTCGACACCTGGCTGCGACTGGCCAAGGCGAAGGCGAAGAAGCAGGTCGCGTGACACCCACCGCGTGATTCCGGCGCCACGCTGAACCGTTAGAGTAAGTATCGACGCCCCGCTTATGCGGGGCGTCGTATTTTGTGAACGCACCAGTTTTCGCCGATACACCGAAAGGAGGCCGTTTTGTCCGCCGATCCCACGCCCCAGGCCACGCTGCAGGATGCGCTGCCCGACTTCACGCGCGAGCTGGCGCCGCCGACGCACCTTAGTTCGATGACCTCCGACCAGTTCTGGGCATGGGCGATGGACGTAGGCATCAAGATCGGTGGCGCGCTGCTGGTCTTCTACATCGGCCACCACGTCGCCAAATGGATCGTTCGCGCGGCCGGGCGCGGCCTGACGCGCGCGCACGTGGAAGCCACGTCGCTGCAGTTCATCAGCCGCGTGATCTACATCGCACTGGTGATCGTGCTGCTGCTGGCGATCCTGCAGGGCTTCTTCGGCATCGCGCCGACGTCCTTCATCGCGATCCTCGGCGCCGCGGGCCTGGCGATCGGCCTGGCGCTGAAGGATTCGCTGTCGAACGTGGCTTCGGGCGTGATGCTGGTGACGCTCAAGCCGTTCCGCGTCGGCGACGTGGTGCAGATCGGCGGCAGCAGCGGCACGGTCGAGAACGTCAGCATCTTCCAGACGAAGCTGCGCGGCGCCGACAACCAGACGATCGTGCTGCCGAACAACCTCATCACGACCGCGCCGATCGTGAACCTCACGCCCGACACGCGCCGGCGCATCGAGCTGGTCATCGGCATCGGCTACGAGGACGACATCGACACCGCACGCGCGGCGATCATGCAGATCATGACGGCCGACAAGCGCATCATGGAACAGCCCGCGCCCGACGTCGTCGTCTACGAGCTGGCCGACATCGCGGTACGGTTGGGCGTGCGTTGCCACGTCAGCAACGCCGACCACTTCAAGACCAAGTGCGATCTCAACGAGCGCATCAAGAAGGCGTTCGACCGGGCCGGCATCAGCATCCAGCAGGCGCAGCGCGACATCCGGGCGCAGCGGCGCATCACCGAGGCCGCCAAGGGCGAGGCCACGAACGACGCTGCGCCGGCCGAACCGGCGCAGTCCCCGTCGCCCGACCAGCAATCCTCGACGTCATCGCCCTCGCCCGACCAGCAGACGCCGCCGGAGCTGCGCTGACGCTCAGTCGTGCGCGTCGCCGCCGAGGCGGCCCATGAAGCCGCGATAGTGGCGCAGCTCGGCGATGGAATCGCGCACGTCGCTCAGCGCGGTATGGCGGGCGTCCTTGTTGACGCCGGCCAGCACGTCGGGCGCCCAGCGGCGCGCGAGTTCCTTGATCGTGCTGACGTCGAGATTGCGGTAATGGAAGTGCCTCTCCAGCCGCGGCATCAGGCGATGCAGGAAGCGGCGGTCCTGGCAGATCGAATTGCCCGCCATCGGCGACTTGCCCGCCGGCACCCAGCGCTGCAGGAATTCCAGCGTCTGCTGTTCGGCCTGCGCCAGGTCGATGCGGCTGTCGAGCACGCGCTGCCACAGGCCCGAGCGGCCGTGCTGGTTGCGGTTCCATTCGTCCATCGCTTCCAGCCGCGAGAGCGGATGCGAGATCGCGAGCTCCGGGCCTTCGGCCAGCACATTGAGCTGCTTGTCGGTCACCACCGTGGCGATCTCCAGGATGGAGTCGCGATCGGTGTCGAGCCCGGTCATTTCCAGATCGATCCAGATCAGGTTTTCGTCGTTCGGAGAAGGGACGGCCGCCATGCGCTCGCACTGGAATGAGGACCGGCGCATCATACAGCCAGCCCGCCCGACGGCTTCGCGCCGCGCTCACGGAACCGCCTTCGCATGCCCTCGCCCGTCGCGATCGATCCCACGCACTACGCCGTCGTCTCGGCGATGATCACCCCGGCGTTCTTCCTGACCGCCGCCAGCTCGATGCAGATCTCCTCGAACAACCGCCTGGCGCGCGTGGTCGATCGGATGCGTGCGGACATCGAGACCCTGCGCGGCCTGCCGCAAGGGCCGGCGCGCGTCGAACAGGAGGCGCGCATCGCGATCCACCGGCGCCGCTCATACCTGGTGCTGGCCGCGGTGCGGATGCTCTATGCGGCGATCAGCGCCTTCGTCGGCACGAGCCTGGGCATCGCGGTGGATGCGTTCTTCGGTTACCGGCTGGACCTGGTGCCGACCGGGCTGGCAGTGGTCGGCGTGCTGCTGATGTTCGCTGCGTCGCTATGCCTGGGGCATGAGGCGAAGCTGGGGCTGCGGATGCTGGATCGGGAGCTGGATGAGCAGCTGGCGAAGGACCGGTTGGAAGTGAAGGAGTGAAGGCTGGCGTCTCGGCCCTGGATTCATTGCATTGCACTTCGCCTCGCCTCGCCGCTCCAGATGCCGTCATCCCGGCGAAAGCCGGGACCCAGGCCATCAAGCCAGCAGAGCCATCGTCGTCATTCCAGCGCAAGCTGGAACCCATTTTGATTTTTCGGCGAGTCGGCAAAGCCCAAGCCGAAGATGGGTTCCAGTTTTCGCTGGAATGACGGTGCTGGATGACGGCGTTTGGCTGATGGCGTGACAGCCTGGGTCCCGGCTTTCGCCGGGATGACGGGTAATGCGGCGGGCCACCTCGATGCGGCGGCGGCAGCAGTAGCTGCGTAGGATGGGTTTCGCGCGGCGAAACCCATCGCCGGTCGCGTCAGGGGATCGATGGGTTTCGCTTTGCGAAACCCATCCTACGAGGGTGCGACCGGTGATCGTTTGTGGCTGCGGACGCGAGTGCGACCGCGATCCGAACGCTACTCCTGCGGTGCCGCAGGCACCTTCCCCCGCTTCCGCCTGAAATACGCCGTCAGCTTCGCGCCCGCTTCCTCGCCGAGCACGCCGCCGGTGATCTGCACACGATGGTTGTGCCGCGGATCCGCCAGCAGGTCGAACACGCTGCCCGCGGCACCGGTCTTCGGATCGCTCGCGCCGTACACGACGCGCGCCACGCGCGCATGCACCATCGCCATCGCGCACATCGCGCACGGTTCCAGCGTCACGTACAGCGTCGACCCGAGCAGCCGATGATTCCCCACGCGCTGGCCGGCTTCGCGCATCGCCACGATCTCGGCGTGCGCCGTGGGATCGCGCAGCGTGATGTTGCGGTTCCAGCCCTCGCCCAGCACCTCGCCCTCGGCCGACACCAGCACGGCGCCGACGGGGATTTCGTCGTCTTCACGCTCGGCGCGATCGGCCAGCGCCATCGCGTGGCGCATCCAGCGCACGTCGTCGTCCGACACTGGCGAATCCATCGTTTCCTGAACCATCGCGACAGAATGCCCCACGGGGCGCGGCCACGCCACGCCGGATCGCCGCGTTCGGCACCATCCGATCAGCCGGCGCGGGCCCGAAACCGCTAAAATTGCCGTTCCCGCACGCGCGTTCGCGCGCTCGCGGCAGCCAGCCACCGACGGCCCCGCGCCACGGCCGCCCGCCAACTCCAGGACCGTGCCCCGTCCATGAATTCCACGCCCATGAACTCCCAACACCGCAAACCGCTTCCCGGCACGTCGCTGGAGTATTTCGACGCGCGCGAAGCGGTCGAGGCCATCCAGCCCGGCGCATGGGCCGGCCTGCCCTACACCTCGCGCGTGCTGGCCGAAAACCTGGTGCGACGCTGCGATCCCACCACGCTGGTGGCGTCGCTGAAGCAGCTGATCGAACGCCGCCGCGACCTCGATTTCCCGTGGTTCCCGGCGCGCGTGGTGTGCCACGACATCCTCGGCCAGACGGCGCTGGTGGACCTGGCCGGCCTGCGCGACGCCATCGCCGACCAGGGCGGCGATCCGGCGAAGGTGAATCCCGTCGTGCCCGTGCAGCTGATCGTCGACCACTCGCTCGCCGTGGAATGCGGCGGCTTCGATCCGGACGCGTTCGCGAAGAACCGCGCCATCGAGGACCGCCGCAACGAAGACCGCTTCCACTTCATCGACTGGACGAAGCTGGCGTTCAAGAACGTCGATGTGATTCCGCCGGGCAACGGGATCATGCATCAGATCAACCTGGAAAAGATGTCGCCGGTGATCCAGAGCCAGGGCGGCGTCGCGTTCCCGGACACCTGCGTCGGCACCGACAGCCACACGCCGCACGTCGATGCGCTGGGCGTCATCGCGATCGGCGTGGGCGGCCTTGAAGCCGAGAACGTGATGCTCGGCCGCGCGTCGTGGATGCGCCTGCCCGACATCATCGGCGTCGAACTCACCGGCAAGCGCCAGCCGGGCATCACCGCCACCGACATCGTGCTGGCGCTGACCGAATTCCTGCGCCAGCAGAAGGTCGTCGGCGCGTACCTGGAATTCCGCGGCGAAGGCGCGGCCAGCCTGACGCTGGGCGATCGCGCGACGATCTCCAACATGGCGCCCGAATACGGCGCGACGGCGGCGATGTTTTTCATCGACAACCAGACGCTGGATTACCTGCGCCTCACCGGCCGCGACGACGCGCAGGTAAAGCTGGTGGAAACCTATGCGAAGACCGCCGGCCTGTGGGCCGACGACCTGAAGGACGCGAAGTACGAGCGCACGCTCACGTTCGACCTGTCCAGCGTCGTGCGCAACATGGCCGGCCCGTCGAATCCGCACAAGCGCCTGCCGACGTCCGACCTCGCGGCACGCGGCATCGCGTTGGACCTCGATGCGGCGCTCGCACAGGAAGCCGAAGGCCTGATGCCCGATGGCGCGGTGATCATCGCCGCGATCACCAGCTGCACGAACACCAGCAACCCGCGCAACGTGATCGCCGCCGCGCTGCTGGCGCGCAATGCGAACGCGCGCGGCCTGACGCGCAAGCCGTGGGTGAAGACCTCGCTCGCGCCTGGCTCCAAAGCCGTGCAGCTGTACCTGGAAGAAGCGAACCTGCTTCCGGAACTGGAACAGCTCGGCTTCGGCATCGTCGCCTTCGCGTGCACGACGTGCAACGGCATGTCGGGCGCGCTGGATCCGGCGATCCAACAGGAAATCATCGACCGCGACCTCTACGCCACCGCCGTGCTGTCGGGCAACCGCAATTTCGACGGCCGCATCCATCCGTACGCGAAGCAGGCCTTCCTCGCCTCGCCGCCGCTGGTGGTCGCCTACGCCATCGCCGGCACCGTGCGTTTCGACATCGAACGCGATGCGCTGGGCCTGGACGCCGACGGCAAGCCCGTCACGCTGAAGGACATCTGGCCGAGCGACGAGGAAATCGACGCGATCGTTGCGCAGAGCGTGAAGCCGGAGCAGTTCCGCCGCGTGTACGAGCCGATGTTCAACATCCGCGTCGAGCACGGCGAGCGCGTGAGCCCGCTGTACGACTGGCGTCCGCAAAGCACCTACATCCGCCGCCCGCCGTACTGGGAAGGCGCGCTGGCCGGCGAGCGCACGCTGCGCGGCCTGCGCCCGCTGGCGGTGCTGGGCGACAACATCACCACCGACCATCTGTCGCCGTCGAACGCGATCCTGATGGACAGTGCCGCCGGCGAGTACCTGCACAAGATGGGCCTGCCGGAAGAGGACTTCAATTCGTACGCGACGCATCGCGGCGACCACCTCACCGCGCAGCGCGCCACCTTCGCCAACCCGACGCTGATGAACGAGATGGCGGTCGTCGATGGCGTGGTGAAGAAGGGTTCGCTGGCGCGCATCGAGCCCGACGGTCAGGTCGTGCGCATGTGGGAAGCGATCGAAACCTACATGGACCGCAGGCAGCCGCTGATCATCATCGCCGGCGCGGATTACGGACAGGGTTCCTCGCGCGACTGGGCAGCCAAGGGCGTGCGCCTGGCCGGTGTCGAAGCGATCGTCGCCGAGGGTTTCGAACGGATCCACCGCACCAACCTGATCGGCATGGGCGTGCTGCCGCTGGAGTTCAAGCCGGGCTTCAACCGCATCGTGCTTCGCATCGACGGCACCGAGACCTTCGACGTAATCGGCGAGCGCAAGCCGCGCGCGGACCTGACGCTGGTCATCCACCGCCGCGATGGCGAGCGCGTGGAAGTGCCCGTCACCTGCCGCCTGGACAGCGACGAGGAAGTGTCGATCTACGAAGCCGGCGGCGTGCTGCAGCGCTTCGCGCAGGACTTCCTCGAATCCTCCACGCGCGCGGCGTGATCGGCGCGCATCCCCGTTCGTAACGCACCGCTTCGTTTCCCACCCGCAAGGAGCAACGACATGCCCGGTACCGTCACCCTGCACCGCGTCATCCGCGCGCCCGCCGAGCGCATCTACCGCGCTTTCATCACGCCCACGGCGATGGTGAAGTGGCTGCCGCCGCATGGCTTCACCGGTGAAGTGCATTCGATGGACGCGCGCGTGGGCGGCAGCTACCGCATGTCGTTCACCAACTTCGGTACCGGCGGCAGTCATTCCTTCGGCGGCACGTATCGCGAGATGGTGCCGGGCGAGAAGCTGCGTTACGACGACCAGTTCGACAATCCGGAGATGCCGGGCACGATGGAGGTCGAGGTGACGCTGAAGACCGTCATGTGCGGCACCGACGTGAGCATCGTGCAGAAGGGCATTCCGGACGCGATTCCCGTGGAGTTCTGCTACCTCGGCTGGCAGGAGTCGCTGGATATGCTGGCCAAGCTCGTCGAGCCGGAGATTCCGGACGGGGCGTGATGCTCCCCTGCCCTCACCCCACCCCCTCTCTCGCGAACGGGAGAGGGCTAAAAACAAATCGGAAGTCGAAACATGTCCCACGCACCGCAGATCCGCATTCCCGCCACCTACATGCGCGGCGGCACCAGCAAGGGCGTGTTCTTCCGCCTGGAAGACCTTCCCGCAGCCGCCCAGGTGCCGGGCAAGGCGCGCGATGCGCTGCTGCAGCGCGTGATCGGTTCGCCCGATCCGTACGGCAAGCACACCGACGGCATGGGCGGCGCGACGTCGAGCACCAGCAAGTGCGTGATCATTTCGAAGTCGTCCGTGCCGGAGCATGACGTCGATTACCTCTACGGGCAGGTCGCCATCGAGGAATCCTTCGTCGACTGGAGCGGCAACTGCGGAAACCTGAGCACGGCGGTGGGCCCGTTCGCTATCGCCGCCGGCCTGATCGATCCCGCGCGCGTCCCGCACGACGGCCTGTGCACCGTGCGCATCTGGCAGGCGAACATCGGCAAGACGATCATCGCGCACGTACCGGTGACCGGCGGCCAGGTGCAGGAAACCGGCGATTTCGAACTCGACGGCGTGACCTTCCCCGCCGCGGAAATCCAGCTGGAATTCCTCGATCCGTCCGACGACGGCGATGCGGGTGGTTCGATGTTCCCCACCGGCAATCTCGTGGACGATCTCGACGTGCCCGGCGTGGGCATGTTCAAGGCGACGATGATCACCGCCGGCATCCCGACGATCTTCCTCGATGCGGCGGACCTGGGTTACACCGGCAGCGAGTTGCAGGACGCCATCAACAAGGATGCCGACGCGCTGGCGAGGTTCGAGAAGATCCGCGCGCACGGCGCATTGCGCATGGGTCTGATCAAGCACCTCGACGAGGCGAAGACGCGCCAGCACACGCCGAAGGTCGCCTTCGTGGCGCCGGCCGCCGATTACGCCGCGTCCAGCGGCAAGCAGATCGCAGGCGGCGACATCGACCTGCAGGCGCGCGCGATGTCGATGGGCAAGCTGCACCACGCGATGATGGGCACGGCGGCGGTGGCGATCGGCACGGCCGCGTCGATTCCCGGCACGCTGGTGAACCGCGCGGCCGGCGGCGGAGAACGCGAGTCGGTGCGGTTCGGCCATCCGTCGGGAACGCTGCGCGTGGGCGCACAGGTGAAGCGGGTCGACGGCCAATGGACCGTCACCAAGGCGATCATGAGCCGCAGCGCGCGCGTGCTGATGGAAGGCTGGGTGCGGGTGCCGGCGGATTCGTTCTGAGGCGTTAGGCCGCGCGGTTCGTAGCCCGGGTAAGCGAAGCGCACCCGGGGAACGGAGCGTGATGCGTCCCGGGTGCGCTTCGCTTACCCGGGCTACAGAGACAGGTATTAATCGTCTCCGCGTCGCCGCAACCTACCCCGTCATCCCGGCGAACGCCGGGATGACGGAGCGTGGGGTGACGGCGCTTTAAGCCCCTCTCCCGTCGGGAGAGGGGTTGGGGTGAGGGGCAACGAAGGGAAAGCGTCAACCAGTCTTTGCGGTACAGCGCTGCGCTGTTGCTTCTGCGCAAACCCGCAAATCCAGATGGTTTCGTGGCGCTTTTCTGTGAGTGCCGCCGCGCCGACTACTCACTGCGCCGGTATATAAACCCACGACTTCGATTTCGAAGCCTCGTAAAGAATCCGGCCATTGCGACGGATCACGCGATCCACCGAATGGCTGCGGCTGAGCAACCGCCCGCCCATGCGCACCGACGCGACAGTCTCCACGTCCGCGCTCTTGCGATCGTCCGCCAGCGTGATCTCGACGATACGGTTCTCGAACGACAACCCCATCGCACCGTTGGTCAGCGCATTGAGGCGTTTGAACGAACGGAAGCCTTCGCGCATTCCCTCGCACGAGTCCTTCTTGCCGAGCGTCTCGCGCTGCGTGCCGTTCAGCGCGAACGTCACCGCCTCATGCTGGAAATCATCCGTCATGCGCTCGCAGAAGTAATCCGCGTCCAGCTTCGCCATCGCGGCGGAGTCCAGGTTGTACTGGGCTTCGATGGCGTCCTCGCTCAGCTGGCGTCCGGCATGGAACGACCACCACGCACCGAAACCGGCGACCAGCGCCAGCAAAATCCATTTCCCCATGATCCCCCCGGATCCTCACATGGCAGTCGGCGCGATCACTCCCACTCGATCGTCGCCGGCGGCTTGCCGCTGATGTCGTATACCACACGCGAAACGCCGCGCAGTTCGTTGATGATGCGGTTGGAGACGCGACCGAGGAAGTCGTACGGCAGGTGCGCCCAGTGCGCGGTCATGAAATCGATGGTTTCCACCGCACGCAGCGCGATCACCCATTCGTATGCACGCGCATCGCCCACCACGCCCACCGACTTCACCGGCAGGAACACGGCGAACGCCTGGCTGGTGCGGTCGTAGAGGTCGGCCTTGCGCAGTTCCTCGATGAAGATGTGGTCGGCGCGCGCGAGCAGTTCGGCGTGTTCGCGCTTCACTTCGCCCAGGATGCGCACGCCCAGGCCGGGGCCCGGGAACGGATGGCGATACACCATCGCCCGCGGCAGGCCGAGTTCGACGCCGAGGCGACGCACTTCGTCCTTGAACAGCTCGCGCAGCGGCTCGACCAGCTTCAGCTTCATGTCTTCCGGCAAACCACCGACGTTGTGGTGGCTCTTGATGACGTGCGCCTTGCCCGTCTTGCTGCCGGCCGATTCGATGACGTCGGGATAGATCGTGCCCTGCGCCAGCCACTTCGCATTCGAAAGCTTGGCCGACTCCTCGTCGAAGATCTCGATGAACAGGTTGCCGATGATCTTGCGCTTGGCTTCGGGGTCCTCGACTCCGGCCAGCGCCTTGAAATAACGGTCTGCGGCATTCACGCGCACGACCTTCACGCCCATGTGCTCGGCGAACATCGCCATCACCTGGTCGCCTTCGTTCCAGCGCAGCAGGCCGGTGTCGACGAACACGCAGGTCAGCTGTTCGCCGATGGCCTTGTGCAGGAGCGCCGCGACGACGGAGGAATCCACGCCGCCGGAAAGTCCGAGGATGACGTCGTCCGAACCGACCTGCTCGCGCACGCGCGCGATCTGGTCCTCGATGATGTTCGCCGCGGTCCACAGCGTCCTGCAGCCGCAGATGTCGGCGACGAAGCGGCGCAGCAGGGTCTGGCCCTGCTTGGTGTGCGTGACTTCCGGATGGAACTGCACGCCATACCAGCGCTTGTCCTCGCGCGCCATCGCGGCGACCGGGATGCGGTCGGTGACGGCCGTAACGGTCCAGCCCGGCGGCGCCTTGGCGACGTGGTCGCCGTGGCTCATCCACACGTCGATGCGCGGTTCGCCGTCGTGGTCGGTGAGACCGCCCAGCAGCGCGTCGTGCGCGACCAGCTCGACTTCGGCATGACCGAATTCGCGCGCGTCGGCCGCTTCGGTCGCGCCGCCCAGCTGCGCGGCGAGCGTCTGCATCCCGTAGCAGATGCCCAGGATCGGCAGGTCGGAATCGAACACTTCCTGCGGCGCCTTCGGCGCGCCCTGTTCCGTCGTCGATTCCGGGCCACCCGAGAGGATGATGCCCTTCGCGCCGAACGCGGCGATTTCGGCCGGATCGTGGTCCCAGGCCCAGATCTCGCAGTAGACGCCGATCTCGCGGATGCGGCGGGCGATCAGCTGCGTGTACTGCGCGCCGAAATCGAGGATGAGGATCTTGTCGCTGTGGATGTTGG
>Ga0209025_1000561_pt1 | contig 68208 bp, 56 predicted proteins | sample AraplaMF_Col_mLB_FD_184256 | JGI IMG/M metagenome (GOLD analysis project Ga0209025, IMG submission 184256) | Arabidopsis root microbial communities from the University of North Carolina, USA - plate scrape MF_Col_mLB (SPAdes) (version 2) | ecosystem: Host-associated > Plants > Roots > Endosphere... | reverse complement strand
GGTTGTGCGAGATGAACAGGTAGGTCAGGCCCTGCTCGCGCTGCAGGTCCTTCATGATGTTGAGCACCTGCGCCTGCACGCTCACGTCGAGCGCCGAGGTGGGCTCGTCGCAGACCAGGAACTCGGGCTGCGTGGCCAGCGCGCGCGCGATCGAGATGCGCTGGCGCTGGCCGCCCGAGAACTGGTGCGGGTACTTGCTCATGTCCAGCGGCGACAGGCCTACCGACTGCAGCAGCTGGCCCACGCGCTCGCGCAGCTGGGCCTTGTCGCTCAAGATGCCGTGCTCGCGCAGCGGCTCGCCGATGATGTCCTCGACGATCCAGCGCGGGTTGAGGCTCGCGTAGGGGTCCTGGAAGATCATCTGGATGCGCCGGCGCAGCTTTCGGCCCTCGGCGGTCTTGAAGGCCGCGTGCGCGTCCTGGCCGTCGAACTGCAGTCCGCCGCGCGTGGGCGCGTACAGGCCCACGAGCAATCGCGCGACCGTGCTCTTGCCGCAGCCCGATTCGCCGACCAGCGCGAGCGTCTTGCCGCGCTCGATCGAGAAGCTCACGCCGTCCACCGCATGCAGCAGCACGCGCGGCTTGCGCTCGAGCACGCGGTTGAGCCAGGGTGGCGAGACGTCGAAGGTGCGCGCGAGGTCGTGGGCGACCACGAGCGGTTCGCCGCCGCCGGCCTTGCCGGGTTCGATCACGGCGCTCATCGCGTCACCTCCGCGATCGGTTCGGCCGCCTCGGGCGTGGCGCGTTCGCCGGCCGCGAGCGCATCGTGATGCTTCGCCGCGATCTCGGCCTGGCCGGTGTGCGGATCGGTGGCGTCGTGCAGCCAGCAGGCGGCACGCGTGGCGCCCGCGTGCATCAGCTCGGGCCGCTCCTCGAGGCAGCGCGCGAAGGTGCGCGGGCAGCGCGGGTTGTAGGCACAGCCCTTGGGGATCGCATTGAGCCGCGGCATCGCGCCGTCGATCTGGTTCAGGCGCTCGCGGTCGCTCGCCATGTCGGGGATGGAAGCCATCAGGCCCGCCGTGTAAGGATGCGCCGCCTGGTGGATCACCTCGTGCACCGGTCCGATCTCGGCGATGCGGCCCGCATACATCACGGCCACGCGGTCGCAGGTCTCGGCGATCACGCCCATGTCGTGCGTGATCAGCATCACGGCCGCGCCGCGGTCCTTGCAGATGCGCTTGAGCAACTGGATGATCTGCGCCTGGATCGACACGTCGAGCGCGGTGGTCGGTTCGTCGGCCACGATCAGCTTGGGCTCGGCCGCGAGCGCGAGCGCGATCACCACGCGCTGGCGCATGCCGCCCGAGAACTGGTGCGGGAAGTGGTCGATGCGTTGCTCGGCGGCGGGAATGCCGGTGTCCTGCAGCAGGCTGATGGCGCGCTTGCGTGCTTCCGACTCGGTCACGGGCAGGTGGGTGCGGATGGTCTCGATGAGCTGCCGGCCCACCGTGTAGAGCGGGTTCAGCGAGGTCAGCGGGTCCTGGAAGATCGCGCCGATCTTGCGGCCGCGGATCGGCCGCATGGCGTCGAAGCCGAGGTTGTCGATGCGCTGGCCCTCGAGCAGGATCTGGCCGCCGGCCACGCGGCCCGGCGGCTCGAGCAGGCCGATGATCGAGGCGCCGGTGAGCGACTTGCCCGCGCCCGATTCGCCGACCACGCCGAGGATCTCGCCCGGTGCGATGTCGAAGGAGATGTCGTCGAGCGCGCGCAGGGTGCCGCGGCGGTTCGGGAATTCGACGACGAGGTTCTTGACCTGTAGCAGTGTCATGGCGTGTCTCCCGCTTCTTCAGCGCAGCCGCGGGTTGAGCGCATCGCGCAGCCAGTCGCCCAGCAGGTTCACGCTGAGCGCGATCAGCACCAGCATCGCGCCGGGGAACACGGTGATCCACCATTCGCCCGAGAACAGGTACTGGTTGCCGATGCTGATGAGCGTGCCCAGCGAGGGCGAGGTCGGCGGCACGCCGACGCCGAGGAAGGACAGCGTGGCCTCGGTGATGATCGCGGTCGCGACCTGGATCGTGGCCAGCACCATCACCGGCCCGAGCACGTTGGGCAGCACGTGGCGCAGCATGATGCGGATCGGCGCGACGCCGGTGACGCGCGCGGCCTGCACGTACTCCTTGCTGCGCTCCACCAGCGTGGAGCCGCGCACGGTGCGCGCGTACTGCACCCAGCCGGTCAGCGAGATGGAGATGATGAGCACGCCGAAGGCCAGCGAGTCGTTGGCATGCGGGAACAGCGCGCGACCCACGCCGGCGATCAGCAGCGCGACCAGGATCGGCGGGAACGACAGCATCACGTCGCACAGCCGCATGAGGAAAGTGTCGAGCCAGCCACCGAAGAAGCCAGCCAAGAGGCCCAGCACGACGCCGACGAAAACCGACAGCACCACCGACACCACGCCGACGATCAGCGAGATGCGCGCGCCGTAGATCACGGCCGAGAGGATGTCGCGGCCCTGGTCGTCGGTGCCCAGCAGGTACTTGGCCGAACCATCGGTGGTCCAGGCCGGCGGCAGGCGCGCGTCGCCGAGTTCGAGCGACGCGAGATCGAAGGGGTTGTGCGGCGACACCCAGCCGGCGAACACCGCGCAGAACAGGCAGGTCAGCGCGATCAGCGCCGCGACGATCGCCACCGGCGAGGTGCGGAAGCTGTAGCCGACGTCGCTGTCGAACCAGCGGGCTATGGTTCTTTTCATCGCCGGGCCGCCCCAAGAGGAAAAGCGGCCCCCTCGGGGGGCAGCGGACCTTGCGCAGCAAGGAGAGCGTGGGGGTTATTTTTCATCGTGGAAGCAAAAGGAATGGGCCCGCAAGAAGCGGGCCCATGGGTCAGGCCGCAAGAGCAGCCAAGGGCCGCGTCAGGGCTTGACGCTCATCCACTTGAAATACATGAAGTTGTCGGCCAGCTGCACCAGCTCGACCTTCTTGCTCACGCCCCAGGCCAGCGACTGCTGGTGCAGCGGCAGCGTGCCGACGTCGTCCGCATGGATCTTGAAGGCTTCCTTGATCAGCTCGTTGCGCTTGGCCTTGTCGCTCTCGGACTGGATCTTCTTCGTGATCTCGTCGAGCTTCGGATTGCAGTAGGCGCCCAGGTTGAACTGGCCCGTGCCCTTGTCGTCGGGGCAGGAGGTCAGCGAGCTCAGCGCGTTGTGCGAGTCGTAGGTGGTCGGGGTCCAGCCCAGCATGTAGAAGCTGGTGTCGCGGCGCAGGATCTTCGGGAAGTAGGTGCCCTTGGTCTCGGCCACGAGGTTGATCTTGACGCCGATCTTCGCGAGGTTGGCGGCCACGCTCTGGCAGATCTGGCCGTCATTGACGTAGCGGTCGTTCGGGCAGTTGAGCGAGACCTCGAAGCCGTTCGGATAGCCGGCCTCGGTCAGCAGCTTCTTGGCGGCCTCGACGTCGAAGGGCAGGCGCTTGTCCTGCTCGGCGGTCCAGCCGTTGATGCCGGGGCCGACCAGCAGGCCGGTGGGCCGCGAGGCGCCGCGCATCACGGTGCGCTGGATGCCGGCGATATCGATGGCCTGGTAGAAGGCCTGGCGAACGCGCTTGTCCTTGAACGGGTTCTTGCCCTTGATGTTCGAGTACTGCAGCTCGTCGCGCTTCTGGTCCATGCCCAGGAAGATGGTGCGCAGCTCGGGGCCGGTGATCACGCGTGCGTTGGGCGCGGCGTTGATGCGCGCGATGTCCTGCACGGGCACCGGCTCCATCACGTCGACCTCGCCCGAGACCAGCGCGGCCACGCGGGTGGCGGGGTTGGCGATCGGCGTGAAGACGATCTCCTGCGCGTTGCCGTCGATCTTGCCCCAGTAGGTGCCGTTGCGCGTGAACACGGTACGCACGTTCGGCTGGCGCTCGCGCACGCGGAACGGGCCGGTGCCGTTGGCCTTGAACGAAGCGGTGTTCTCGATGCCCTTGCGGCGGTCGACCGGCTTGGTGGCCTGGTTCTCCTCGCACCATTTCTTGCTCATGATCATCGTCAGCGAGATCACGTCGGGCAGGATCGGGAACGGGCCGTTGGTCTCGATCTCGACGGCGAGCTCGCCGACCTTGCGCACGGCCTTGATCTCGCTGAGCGTGGCCTTCATGTCGGAGCCGTCGCCCTGCGCGCGCGCGAAGCTGAACACCACGTCGTCGGCGGTGAACGGCGTGCCGTCGTGGAACACCACGCCCTTGCGCAGCTCGAAGCGCCAGACGTCGGGCGAGGTCTGCTTCCAGCTGGTGGCCAACAGCGGCGCGAGGCTCAGGTCCTTGTTGCGGCCCACGAGGGTTTCGTAGACGTTCGCCGTCACGCTGAGCTGCAGCGATTCGTTGAGCGAGTGCGGATCGAGCGACAGCGCGTCGCCCTGGTTGGCGATGCGGATGGTCTGCGCGCCGGCGACCATGCTGACGGCGCCCAGGGCGCACACGACGGCGGCCGCGGCCACATTTCTTCTGAGACTCATGGGGAACACTCCTCGGGTTGGGATCAAAACAATCAAGGCGCCGCGGTGGCGGCAGCTCTCTCCGGCTGCTCGCCGCGGGTCGCGGCAAGCGGCATGCCCCGCTCGATCAGCCCCGCGTGCAGCGCGGCGCCGAGCGGCAGGATCTCGTCATTGAAGTCGTAGCGGCTGTTGTGCAGGAAGGCGCCGCGGCGCGCGTCCTGGCCCAGGCGCAGGTAGGCGCCGGCCTTCTTCTGCAGCATGAACGAGAAGTCTTCGGCGCCCATGCTGGGTTCGAGGCTGCGATCGACGTTGGAGGCACCGACCAGCGACTCGGCCACGTCGGCCGCGAACATGGCCTCGGGCGCGGTGTTGATGGTGGCCGGGTAGATGCGTTCGTACTTCAGCGTGGCGGTGGCGCCGAAGCCCGCGGCCACGGACTTGCAGAGCTCGCCGAGCCGCTGCTCGACCTGCGCCTGCACGCGCGCGCTGAAGGTGCGCACGGTGCCCACGAGCGTGGCTTCGCCCGGCACCACGCTGAAGGCACCGAGATCGCCGGCCTGCATCGCGCAGATGCTGATCACGGCCGCGTCGATGGGCCGCACGTTGCGCGAGACGATGGTCTGCACCGCGGTGATCAGGTGCGCCGCGATGGCCACGGGGTCGACCGTGAGGTAGGCGTGCGCGCCATGGCCGCCCTTGCCCTTGATCTCGATCGTGATGCGGTCGGCCGCGGCCATCATCGCGCCGCGGTTGATGCCGACCGTGCCGGCCGGCATCGCGGGCCAGTTGTGCATGGCATAGACCGACTGCACCGGGAAGCGGTCGAACAGGCCGTCCTCGATCATCACGCGCGCGCCGGCGTAGCCTTCTTCGCCGGGCTGGAAGATCAGCACCGCGGTGCCGTCGAAGTTGCGCGTTTCGGCGAGGTAGCGCGCCGCGCCCACGAGCATGGCCGTGTGGCCGTCGTGGCCGCAGCCGTGCATCAGGCCCTCGGTGCACGAGCGCCAGCCGAAGTCGTTGTCCTCGCGCATCGGCAGCGCGTCCATGTCGGCGCGCAGGCCGATCATGCGGCCGCTGGCGGTGGAACGGCCGCGGATCACGCCGACCACGCCGGTCTTGCCGATGCCGTCGTGGATCTCGTCGACGCCGCAGGCACGCAGCGCTTCGCGCACGCGGCCCGAGGTGTAGACCTCCTCGAAGCCCAGTTCGGGATGCGCGTGCAGGTCGCGCCGGAAGGCCTCGATCTCGGGATAGAAGCTCGCGATGTGGGCGAAGGCGCGGCCGTTGGCCTGCAGGCGCGGGGTGGCCGCGGTGGTGGGGGTGGCGCTCATGTCAGTGTCCTCCCGCCTTGCCGATGCGCAGCCGTGGATCGACCACGAAATACAGCAGGTCCACGATGAGGTTGATGGTGACGAAGATCAGCGCGATCAGGCACAGGTAGGCGGCCATCACGGGGATGTCGGCGAAGGTCACGGCCTGGATGAACAGCAGGCCCATGCCCGGCCACTGGAACACCGACTCGGTGATGATCGCGAAGGCGATGAGGCCGCCGAGCTGCAGGCCGGTGATGGTCATCACCGGCACCAGCGTGTTCTTGAGCGCATGGCCGAAGTGGATGGCGCGGTTCGAGAGGCCGCGTGCGCGCGCGAACTTGATGTAGTCGGTGCGCAGCACCTCGAGCATCTCGGCGCGCACCAGCCGCATGATCAGCGTGAGCTGGAAGATCGCGAGCGTGATCGCCGGCAGCACGATGTGCATCCAGCCGTCGGCCTTGAGCAGGCCGGTGGACCACCAGCCGAGCTGCACGGTGTCGCCGCGGCCGAAGCTCGGGAACCAGCCGAGCGTGACGGCGAAGACCAGGATCAGCAGGATGCCGATCAGGAAGGTGGGCAGCGACACGCCGAGCAGCGAGACGGTCATGAAGACCTGGCTCATGAAGGTGCCGCGGCGCAGCGCGGTGTACACGCCCATCGGGATGCCGACCAGCAGCGCGAGCAGCGCGGCGACCAGGGCCAGTTCGAGCGTGGCCGGGAAGCGTTCGCCGATCAGGCGCGAGACCTTGGCGCCCTGGCGCAGGCTCAGGCCGAATTCGCCCTGCGCCGCATTCACCAGGAAATGCCAGAACTGCACGAAGAAGGGACGGTCGAGCCCCAGCGCGGAGCGCATTTCGCGGATCTGCTCGGGCCGGGCGTCCTGGCCCAGCAGGAACACGACCGGGTCGCCCACGTATTGGAAGAGAAGGAAGGCGATGAACGCGACCGCGACCATCACGATCACGGCCTGGATCAGGCGGCGCAGTACGAAGGCAATCATTCAGTTCTGAAAAAGAGCAGGCATGCTAGCAGTGCAAACTGCGTGCCCGCACGGGGGTTCCCCCGGGGTGCACGCGCTTGGTGCGCGTGTGCTTTTCGAGAGCGGCGCGAGGCTGACTCGACAGGGCCCGATGCCGATCGAATACCCATGAAAAAAAGCCGCTCGACTTGCGTCGAGCGGCTTCTTGATCTTTCGATTCGAAGCTGGCTTGCGCCAGCGTCAAATTAGAAAGCGTGACGGATACCGAAGTCGTAGCCGGTAGCGCTCTTCGGAGCGTACGTTTGGCCAGCGATCGTGCCGAAGCCAGGCGAACCACCGGTCGTCAGACCGAGGATGCTGTTGTTCTGGCCGTTCTTGATGCTGATGCGCGACAGCGTAGCGTACAGAGCCGTACGCTTCGACAGGTTGTGCACGTAGCCAACAGCGAACTGGCTGGCGCGAGCGCTGCCGTCGTTGTAGAAGTTGAACGGAACCAGAGCGCTGTCAGGCTTGAACTTGACTTGCGAGTACGAAGCGCGGATCAGGCCAGGACCGACGGGGACCGTAGCACCGATGAGGGCGCCGTTGTACTTGTCCGACAGACCTTGCGTGTAGATGAACGGCAGGCCGAGCAGCGTGACCGACTGGTTACGGTCGTACGAGTCCTTGACTTGCGACAGTTCACCGAACAGCTTGACCGGACCGAAGTCGTACGAAGCGCCCAGGTTGAAGGTCTTCAGCTCGTCCTTCGAGAAGCCAGCAGCGTTGCCCGGCAGGGGAGCGCCGTCCTTGGTGTCGATGCCGTAGGCGACAGCGACGTCCAGGGGACCGTTGGCGTAGCCGAAGCGGCCGCCGACGTAACGACCGCGCTTGCTCGGGCTGTTCAGGACTTCGTCCGACTTGACGTTCTCATGCAGAGCGTACTGGAACTGGCCGTAGAAACCGCCGAGGTTCGGGGGCAGGAAGTAAGCGATGGCGTTGCTGGTACGAACATAGCTGTCCGAAGCCGCCACGCCAGCCGGCTGACCGCCGTGGGCCGAAGCCAGGTTCACGCTGGTGCGGAAGATCGCGCTGGAGCCGACGCCGTTGGTGCCGAAGGGGTCGAACACGGTGTCGTTCCAGAACGTGGCGGTGTAGTCACGACCCAGACGAATTTCACCGAAACCACCCGACAGGCTCACGGTCGAGCGGCGAGCGAAGTTGGAGATACCACCCTTGCCGTCGTCGTTCGTGATCGGGGCTTCGAGCCAGAAGCTGGCTGCCAGGCCACCACCGAGGTCTTCCGTACCACGGAAGCCGATGCGGCTGGAGTTGTAGCCCGAGTTCGACAGAGCGGTCTGGCTGCGCTTCAGCGAGCCGGGAACGCCGAACGGGGGGATCGCGAACGGGTTGGCGACGATCAGATTGCTCTTGGTCGAATAGCCGCTGACTGCAGCGTCAACCACGCCGAACAGCGTCACGGACGATTGAGCCGAGGCAACACCGGCAACAGCCAGGGCAGCCAGAGCAACTAGAGATTTTTTCATTGCAAGTTTCTCCAAGGTTAAACATAGGGCTCCGGTGCGAAGGGCTCACCGTGACTGGCACTTCTGTGCTCCCACCGGACCCCGGGCCAACCTCCTTTTGGGAAGTTGTCGCTATTGCACCAGAGCCGATGCGGCAGGGCAAAACAATTCGGCCGAAATCTCCTACCCCTGCCGCGTTTCGTTGCAGTGATGCAACAAAGGACTTAGGGCCTTTTGATCTCACGATGCGAAAAAACTTGCCGGGATCGGTGCTTTGGCAAGTTGCGTTCCAATCCTTCCATGACGACTTCGCTCGACCCCCTGCTGACCGCCGCCGATTCCGCGCTCCGGACGCTGTTCGCCCGGCCGCATGCCACCCGCGCCACCCCGGTCCCGTCCCGGCCGCCGGGCGAACTGAGCGATACGGAGCGGCGCGAAGCCGGCGCGCTGATGCGCGTCAACCACGTCGGGGAAGTCTGTGCGCAGGCGCTCTACACGGCGCAGGCGGCCGTGGCACGCGATTCCGTACTGCGCGCGCAGCTGCTCGAGGCGGCGCACGAGGAAACGGACCACCTGGCCTGGACGCGCGAGCGGCTGGACGCGCTCGGCGCCCGTCCCTCGGTGCTCAATCCGCTCTGGTACGCGGGCGCATTCGGCCTCGGACTGGTCGCCGGACGGCTCGGCGACCCGCTGAGCCTGGGCTTCGTGGCCGAAACCGAACGCCAGGTCGAGGCGCATCTGGACAGTCACCTGAATCGGCTGCCCCTGGCGGACAGCGCCTCGCGCGCCGTGGTCGAACAGATGAAGGCCGACGAGGCCCGGCATGCCGAAAATGCCGTGGCGGCGGGCGCCGCGGAGCTGCCGCCGCCCGCCAAGGCCCTGATGCGGGTCGCCTCGCGGGTCATGACGACCCTGGCGCACCGGATCTGACCCCGGGAAGGGTCAGCTTTCGATCAGGTCGAAGCTGGTCGTGATCTCGGCGGTCTTGGCCAGCATGATGCTGGCGGAGCAGTAGGTCTCGTGGCTGAGAGCGATCGCTCGCTCCACCGCGGAAGCCGGAATTCCTTTGCCGGCCACCGTGAAGTGCATGTGGATCTTGGTGAACACCTTGGGATCCTTCTCGGCCCGCTCGCTGGTCAGCTTGACGCTGCAGCGCTCGACCTGGTGGCGGCCGCGCTTGAGGATCAGCACCACGTCATAGGCCGTGCAGCCGCCGGTGCCGGCCAGCACCGTCTCCATGGGGCGCGCCGCCAGGTTCTGGCCGCCGTTCTCGGGCTTTGCCGCGTCGGGCGCCCCGTCCATCATCAGGACGTGGCCACTGCCCGTCTCGGCCACGAATCCCATGGACGAGCGCGCACCCGCATTGCCGGTCCAACTTACAGTGCATTCCATCTTTTTCTGAACTCCGGTTCCGGATGTCTGGCAAAAATCACGCCCAGCATCGTTATCTGTGTCGGAAAAGCGTCACTCGCTTGTTGCATCGCAACAAACAACCGATATACTTTATTTCATTACGCACCCCGGTGCGTGCAAGTTGTCTCCTCCACCCTTCCAATTGGTGGATTTAGCCCCGAGCCGCAAGGCTCGGGGCTTTTTTCTTGGGCGCGTCGCCCACTCTAGCCAGCCGAAGCCGGCCACTCTAGCCAGCTAGCCCAAAGGGCAGCTGCTCTGGCTGCCCTGGCTGTTGCCGGTGTTGCCTCGGCCCAGTCTTCCGTGACGCTGTTCGGTGTGGTCGATGCCGCAGTCAGCAACTATTCGACGAAGAGCACCTACTACAGCGCGCTCGCCAATCCCTTCCTGGTGGCCCCGATTGGGGTGAAGCAGAGCCAGACCGCGCTGACGAACTCGGGCTACAACACCAGCCGCATCGGCTTTCGCGGCACCGAGGACCTCGGCGGCGGCCTGGCCGCCAGCTTCTGGCTCGAGGCTCCCATCAGCAACGATGATGGCGCCAAGGGTATCGCCGACTTCAGCCGCCGTTCGACCGTGAGCCTGTCGGGTGGCTTCGGTGAAGTCCGCCTCGGCCGCGACTACACCCCCACGTTCTGGAACGACACCGTGTTCGATCCGTTCGGCACCAATGGCGTCGGCACCAACCTCTTCGCCACGATCAACAGCAACCTGTCGACGGCCGTCGGCCCGGGTTCTCCGGTGAGCAAGACCGACAACTACTACCGCGCCAGCAACAGCATCGGGTACTTCCTGCCTCCGAACCTGGGCGGCTTCTACGGCCAGATCCAGTACGCGCTGCACGAGAACACGAAGTCGAGCGGCCTGCCCGAAAGCCCGTCGACCAAGGGTCGATACATCGGCGGCCGCTTCGGCTACGCCAACGGTCCGATCGACGTGGCAGCCGCCTACGGTCAAAGCACCGCGGCCGACAGCGTGACCTTCGACAAGTTCTCGCTCATCACTGGTTCGCAGGATCGCAAGATCAGCACCTTCAACCTCGGCGCTTCGTACGACTTCGGTCCGGTCAAGCTCTTCGGCGAGGTGTCCCGCGTGAAGGACAAGAACGAAACGGGCGCGAGCTCGAGCTTCGTGAACCCCCTCACGCTGCAATCGGTCCCCTACTTCGCCACCACCTCGCAGAGCGACAAGTACAACGGCTACCTGCTGGGCGTGACGGTGCCGGTCGGCCCGGGCCTGATCCGCGCTTCGTACTCGACCGTGAAGTTCAAGAACGGCGCACCGCTCAGCGTCGAAGACGCGCTCCTCGGCGGCAATCGCGATGCCTCGGCGAACAAGCTCGCCATCGGCTATGTGCACAACCTGTCGAAGCGCACGGCGCTGTATGCCACGGTGGCTCGCATCCGCATCAAGGACGGCCAGAACAACCCCGGCGTGATGGGTGCAACCACGGGAGGCTCCCCGGGCTACCTGGATGCCGCCAAGAACCTCGGCTGGGCTCCGCGCACGGCCACCGGCTACGACATCGGCATCCGCCACGCGTTCTAAGCAAGCCTGAAAGAAGCCGATTCCGATGCTGGCTCTCGCCAGATCGAATCCTTCCGATCCAAAGCCGCCCGGTTCACGCCGGGCGGCTTTTTGGTCGTCTATGCCGAGCGCTCTCTCAGCGCTCTCTCCGAATCCACCTTTGCAGCATCCGCAGCGGCGCCCTCAGGCGTTCGAGGTCGGCGGCGCTACACCAGTGCCCGTCGCCAAACGGGCTCTCCGCGTTTGCTCAGACTGTCCGCCCTCGCCTGCTTTGCAGCAGCCCCACATTCATCTCCCCATTGAGCACCGACGCATAGAAGCGCTCGACCATGTTGACGCTCGTACGCGCATTGCGCGCCAAGGTCAGCATGTCGATGCCCTGCCCGTAGAGCAAACGCAACGTGATGGCGGTATGGCGCAGGCAGTAGAGCGTGCGGTCTTGACCCAATGGTCCCTTCTCGATGCCCTCGGCCTCGAGCACCCAGTGAAAGAGGAAGTTGAGCACCGCGAGCGCGTGCTCGCGGTTCTTGAGCTGCGGCAGGAAGATGTAGTCGTCCGCGCCATCGAAGCCGTGCCGCGCACGATGGGCAACCAGCCGTTCGTAGACGCGCACCGCGGGCTGCAGGCTCACGATCGGCTGACTGTGCCGCTTCGTCTCGGGCAGGTTCATGCGCAGGTAGACATGCTTCGCGCGCACCACCTCGATGTGCTTGTGCTTCATGAGCTTGATGTCGCTCGGCCGCACGAAGGTGTTGACCATCCAGCGAATCAGCCACGGCATCTCCTCGGGCATCACCAGCAGTTCGCGCGCGATCCAGAAGCGGTCGCCGGGCGCGAGTGCATCGAGCACGGGATGCGATCGTCCGCGCAGCCTGCGCGCCGCGGCGATCAGTGCGCGGTACTCCGCCACGCTGAAGCTGCCACGCGGCCGGCTGCGCACCTTCACCTTCGGGAACACTGGCGCCTCGCGCAACACGCCGATGTGCACGCCATGCATCACGACCTTGCGCAGCAGCACGAGGTACTGCGCGATCGTCGTGCTCGTGAAGCCCTCGTCGCCGAGCCGATCGATGAGCCGTTGTGCATCGCGCGTGGTGAAGGCCTGCGCGGGCAAGTCCCCGAGCAATGGAAGGACATGCGCACGCAATCTGTTGCCCATCACCTGCCAGGTGGGACGTCCGATCTCCCCGCGTTGAACGCGCGCCGCCTCGGCGCGCATCAACTTTTCCGAAAGATCACTGACAGAAATTGATAACAGATTCTGTCCGTCTTTGAACTTTTCGGCGGCCGGTGGGACTGCGGGATAGGTGCGTCCAAAAAAACCGGAATCATTCGCGGCAGGCGCGTTGGGAAAGAGAGTTATGACATTTGTGTCCATGTCGTCTCCCGTATGCAATCCCGATGCCTCTTATCATTCGTTGTTAACAAAATTCTCCCCAGGAACAATCGTGCGCCATGCACCTCCGTCGGCACTGACACCTGCTGACTATCTCCGAAAAATTCTCAACGCCCGCGTGTACGACGTGGCGGTCGAATCGGCGCTCGAAAAAGCGCGTGCGCTCAGCGAGCGAATCGGCAACACCGTGCTGCTCAAGCGCGAGGATCAACAGCCGGTCTTCAGCTTCAAATTGCGCGGGGCCTACAACAAGATGGCGCACCTGAGCGCCGAGCAACTCGCGAACGGCGTGATCTGCGCATCGGCCGGCAACCACGCGCAAGGCGTGGCGCTCGGCGCGCGCAAGCTCGGCGCGCGCGCGGTGGTGGTGATGCCGGTGACCACGCCCAAGCTCAAGATCGATGCGGTGCGCGGCTTCGGCGGCGAGGTCGTGCTGCATGGCGACAGCTATTCCGATGCCTACACGCGCGCGCTCGAGCTGCAGGCCGAACAGAACCTGACCTTTGTCCATCCCTTCGACGACCCCGAGGTGATCGCGGGCCAGGGCACGATCGCGATGGAGATCCTGCGGCAGCACCAGGGCCGGCTCGACGCGGTCTTCGTCGCGATCGGCGGCGGTGGCCTGATCTCGGGCGTGGCCAACTACATCAAGGCCGTGCGTCCCGAGATCAAGGTGATCGGCGTGCAGATGAACGACTCCGACGCGATGATGCGATCGGTCGCCGCGCGCCAGCGCGTGACGCTCACCGACGTGGGCCTGTTCGCCGACGGCACCGCGGTCAAGCTGGTGGGTGAGGAAACCTTCCGCGTCGCGAGCGACCTCGTCGACGACTACGTCTCGGTCGACACCGACGCGGTCTGCGCCGCGATCAAGGACGTGTTCGTCGACACGCGCAGCATCGTCGAGCCCTCGGGCGCGCTGGCGGTGGCGGCGATCAAGCAGTACGCCGCGCAGCATGGCCGCCACGGCGAGACCTACGCGGCGATCCTCAGCGGCGCGAACATGAACTTCGACCGTCTGCGCTTCGTGGCCGAACGCGCGGAAGTCGGCGAGGAGCGCGAAGCGCTGTTCGCGGTCACGATCCCCGAGGAGCGCGGCAGCTTCCGCCGGCTGTGCGAGCTGGTCGGCCAGATGCCGATCGGCGACGCCGACACGAACGCGGCTTCGCCGGGCGGCGGCTTGCGTAACGTGACCGAGTTCAACTACCGCATCAGCGACGCGGCCCAGGCCCACGTCTTCGTCGGCCTCACGACCTCGACGCGCGGCGAGTCGGCGGTCATCGCCAAGGCTTTCGGCGAGCACGGCTTCGACGCCCTCGACCTCACGCACGACGAGCTCGCCAAGGAACACCTGCGCCACCTGGTCGGCGGCCGCACCGGCCTTGCGCACGACGAGCGCCTGCTGCGCTTCATCTTCCCCGAGCGTCCCGGTGCGCTGCTCAAGTTCCTGAGCCTGATGCGACCGAACTGGAACATCAGCCTGTTCCACTATCGCAACCAGGGTGCGGATTACGGCCGCATCCTGGTCGGGCTGCAGGTGCCGGCCGGCGACGGCGAGGCCTTCGATGCCTTCCTCGAGACGCTGGGCTATCCCTACGTGGAAGAAACCGCGAACCCCGCGTACCGCCTGTTCCTCCAGGCCTGATCCGAAGGCCCGAAGGCGCCACGGCAGCGCCTCCCCCAAAAAGAAAACCGGCGCGATGCCGGTTTTTTTCATCCTGCCGAACGCGCGACGGCGCGAAGGCTACTGCGCGGTCGCCCCGCCCTGCCCGGGCTGCGGCATCGGCGCCCCGCCATCCGGCTGCAGCGCGCTGGCGGCCGGCGCCATCGCGGGCATGGTCGCGGGCAGGCCGCCCACGTTCACCGGCGCCTGCATCGCGGGCGCCATGCCGATCGGCGGCGGCACGCTCACGTTGATGGGCGCCTTCACCGGCAGTTGCAGGGTGAACGCGGCCGGCGCATCCATCCGCGCGCCCAGGGTCGCCGAGCGCAGGCCGACCGACTGCAACACGTAGCCGTCGCCGACGCGCGAACCCACGCGGAAGGGCCGCGGCGGCTTGCCGTCGATCGCGATCAGCGCCGCGCCCTGGCTCGAGGGATCGGCCACCACGCCCGCGAGCGCGAAGCGGCTGGCCGCCTCGGGCGCCACCGGCGCATTGCTCGAGGCCGGCAGCACGCCGAAGATCCGCGCGACCGCATCGGTGTCGGCCGCCGCGGCGGGCCGTCCGGCGGCAGCGGCCGCGGCGACGGTCTGCACCGGCGATGCCAGCCGCAGGCCCCAGAACACGGCTGCGCCGGCCGCGAGCGCCCACAGACCCGTGGTTGCGAGGGGCGCATGCCAGCGCGCGGCGGTATAGGGACTTGTCATGGGCGCGGATTATCATGCAGCGCGCTTTCCGAACCATGTCACCGAAATCCATGACCAAACTCCTTCGCGCCGCCACCCGTTCCGCCCAGCGCGGCTTCACGCTGATCGAGCTGATGGTGGTGCTCGTCATCATCGGCGTGCTGGCCGCGCTGATCGTGCCGAACGTGATCGAGCGGGCCGATGACGCCCGTGTGACAGCCGCCAAGACCGACATCAACAACCTGATGCAGGCCCTCAAGCTCTACCGCCTCGACAACCAGCGCTACCCCACGGGCGAGCAAGGCCTGCAGGCGCTGCTGGTGCGCCCGACCACCGGCCCGGCGGCGCCGAACTGGAAGCCCTACGTCGAGAAGCTCCCGAACGACCCCTGGGGTCATCCCTACCAGTACATGAACCCGGGCATCAAGGGCGAAATCGACGTGCTCTCGCTCGGCGCCGATGGACAGGCCGGCGGCGAGGGCAAGAATGCCGACATCGGCAGCTGGCAATAGACGCCGCGCCGGTCGCCGGGCCGCGGGCTTCACGCTGATCGAACTGATCGTGGTGATCGCGATCATCGCGATCGCCACGGCCGGCGTGAGCTTCGCGATGCGCGACAGCGGCCAGGCCCGCCTCGACCGCGAAGCCGACCGCCTCGCCGCGCTGCTCGAATCGGCCCGCGCCCAGTCGCGCGCCAGCGGCATCGCGGTGCGTTGGCGCCTGGTCGAAGGCGGCAGCTTCGTGTTCGACGGCCTGCCGCCCGGCACCCTGCCCAACGGCTGGGCCTCGCAGGGCATGACGGCGCAGGCCTTCTTTGCCAACGGCATTCCGGTCGCGGCGCTGCTGCTCGGCCCCGATCCGATCATCGCGCCCCAGCAGGTGCTGCTGTCCTCCGACGGCCCGCCCGCGCGCACCTTGCGCATCGCGACCGACGGCCTGCGTCCCTTCTCGGTCAGCAATCCATGAGGCAGCGCGCCCCCCGCGCCGCGGCCGCTGCGCGGCGCCGTCGCGGCTTCACGCTGATCGAGGTGCTGATCGCGCTCGGCATCGTCGCGCTGGCGCTGGCCGCCGGTTCCGAGGCGACGATGGCGCTCACGCGCAACGCGCAGCGCCAGTCCGACCTGCTGCTGGCCGACCTGTGCGCCGAGAACGAGCTGGCCAAGGCCCGGCTCGCGCGCCAGATGCCGGGCGTGGGCATCTCGGGCTCCATCTGCGCCCAGGCCGGCGCGAGCTTCAACGTGACGACCACCGTCTCCGCCACGCTGAACCCCAACTTCAACCGCGTCGACGTGCAGGTGCGCGACGCGGTCGACGCGCCGATCCTGCGCGTGTCGACGGTGGTGGGACGCTACTGATGGACCGCACCCCTTCCCGCGCCCCGCGCGCGCGCGGCTTCACGCTGATCGAGCTGCTGGTCGCGCTCGCGGTGATGGCGCTGCTCGCGCTGGTCAGCTGGCGCGGGCTCGACGGCATGTCGCGCGCCACCACGCAGAACCAGTTGCGCGCCGACGCGGTGCTCACGCTGCAGACCACGCTGTCGCAATGGAGCGCCGACCTCGACGCGGTGGTCGCGCTCGCGCAGACGCGCCCGATCGACTGGGACGGCCGCGTGCTGCGCCTCACGCGCAGCGGCGGCGATGCCGCCAACCCGAGCGTGCTGGTGGTGGCCTGGACGCTGCGCGCCGGCCCCGACGGCGTGCGCTGGCGCCGCTGGCAGTCGCCGCCCTTCAGCACGCGCGGCGCCTGGCAGCAGGCCTGGACCCAGGCCGCCTCGTGGGCGCAGGAGAACGGTGCAGCGCAGGGCAGCTACGGCGGCCCCAACGGCTTCAGCGACACGGTGCTGATCCCGGTGCAGAACTGGCAGCTTTATTACTTCCGCAACGACGTCTGGGTGCCCGCGGGCGAACTGCAGGCCACGCCGGCCAATCCGCAGGCCCCGATCGGCTCGATCGTCAGCATGCCCGACGGCGTGCGGCTGGTGCTGACCCTGCCGCCGGGCGACGGCCTCTCGGGCACGCTCACGCGCGACTGGGTGCGGCCCACCGTGGGATCGCAACGCTCATGACGCCACGCCACCACCAACGCCACCGGCAGGCCGGCGCCGCGCTGCTGGCCGCGATGCTCACCGTGACCCTGGTCGCCACCTTCGCCGCCGCCGCGCTGTGGCAGCAGTGGCGCGCATCCGAGGTCGAATCGGCCGAGCGCGCGCGCGTGCAGGCGGCCTGGGTGCTGGTCGGCGCGCTCGACTGGTCGCGCCTGATCCTGCGCGAGGACGGCCGCGCCGGCGGCCCCGACCACCTGGCCGAGCCCTGGGCCGTGCCGCTCGAGGAAGCGCGGCTCACCAGCTTCCTGGCGGCCGACAAGAACGTCTCGAGCGACCAGCTCGAGGGCCTGCCCGATGCCTTCCTGTCGGGCCGCATCGTCGATGCGCAGTCCAAGCTCAACGTGCTGACGCTGGTGAATGCCGGCAAGCCGGTGCCGGCGGCGCTCGCGGCCTTCACCAAGCTGTTCGGGCTGCTGAACCTGCCGGGCGCGGAGCTCAATGCGATGACCGCCTCGCTGGCGCGCACGCTGGCCACCACCACCGATGCCTCGGCCGGCGCGCCGGCCGACGACGGCGCCAGCGCGCCGCTGATGCCGCAGGAGGTGTCCCAGCTCGTGTGGCTCGGCCTCTCGCCCTCGACCGCGGCCGCGCTCGAACCCTATGTCACCGTGCTGCCGATCCGCACGCCGATCAACGTCAACACCGCCAGCGCCGAAGTCCTCGCCGCCAGCCTGCCGCGGCTCACCATCGCCGACGCCCGCCAGCTCGTGGAGCGCCGCACGCGCTCGTATTTCAAGGACATCGCGGCCGCCAACGCCGGCCTGCCCGACGGCATCCTGTTCAACGCCGAGCAGCACAGCGTCGGCACGCAATTCTTCGAGGTCTACGGCCGCCTGCGCATCGACCGCACCTGGGTCGACGAGCGCTCGCTGCTGCAGCGCGACGGCGTCACCGTCAAGACCCTTTGGCGTACCCGTGGCACCGGCGCCACCTACACCTCGGTCAAACCCTGAGGCCCGTTACATTTTTACGAGCATAAAAGCCTTCCAACGCCCGTCATATCTGTCAGGTACGCTATGAAAAACGTAGTGCGCCTTTGTAAGACGCCCACCTACAATCACCGGCTTTTCCCCACACCCCCATGACCCCGCTGCTGCTCATCGCTCCCCAGCCTCCGGCCGACGCCGCGGGCGAGTACGACTGGGCCCAGGCCGGCGACGACGGCATCGTGCTGCGCGACCACGGCCGCGCGCTGCTCGCGCTGCTGCCCTCGGGCAGCGAGGTCACGCTGGCCGTGCCCTCGACCGCGCTCTCGTGGCACCGCGTCACCCTGCCCAAAGGCAGCATGGGCAGCGCTTCCAAGCTGCGCGCCGTGCTCGACGGCCTGCTCGAGGAACACCTGCTCGACGACCCCGAGGCGCTGCACTTCGCGCTCGAGCCCGAGGCGCGTGCCGGCGAGCCCGTGTGGGTCGCGGCCTGCAACCGCATCTGGCTGCGCACGGTGGTGCAGGCGCTCGAGGCCAGCGGCCGGCGCGTCACCCGCATCGTTCCCGAGTTCGCGCCGCAGCCGGCCGACGGCCCGCCGCAGCTGCTGATCACCGGCGAGCCCGACGCGCCGCAACTCACGGTCTGCGACGCCGACGGCGTGGTCTCGCTGCCGCTCGCGGGCGCCGGCCTCGCGCTCTCGGCCAGATTGCCGGCCGACACCGCCGTGATCTCCGCCGAACCGGCCGTGGCCGCGGCGGCCGAGCGGCTGCTCGAGCAGCGCGTGCCGATCGTGCAGGCGCCGCAGCGCTGGCTGCAGGCCGCGCGCTCGCGCTGGGAGCTCGCGCAGTTCGACCTCGCGGTCACCGGCCGCGCGCGCGCCGGCAAGAAATTCGCATCGGTGCTGCAGACCCTGCGCTACGCGCCCGAATGGCGCGCCGCGCGCTGGGGCGCGGTGGTGCTGGTGCTGGTGCAGCTCGTCGGCCTCAACGCCTGGGCCTGGAAGGAGCGCAGCGCGCTCGAGGCCAAGCGCGAAGCCGTCAAGGGCGTGCTCACGCAGACCTTCCCCAGCGTCAAGCTGGTGGTCGACGCGCCGGTGCAGATGCAGCGCGAAGTCGCCGCGCTGCAGCTCGCCGTGGGCGACGTGGCCAGCGGCGACTTCGAACCCATGCTCGGCGCGCTCGCCGGCAACCTGCCGCCGGGCCGCGTGCCGAGCGCCATCGACTACGTGGCCGGCCAGCTTCGGCTGCGCGGCCTCGGACTGCAGCCTTCCGAGGTCTCGCAGCTCACGTCCGCGATGGCGCCGCGCGGCTACGGCGTGCGCACCGAAGGCGATCTGCTGCTGGTACAGGCCGAGGCCACCCGATGAAATTCACCGAAGAACTCAAGGCCCGCTGGGCCGTCCTCGCGATGCGCGAGCGCCGCATGGTGATCGCCGCCGTCTCGCTGGTGGCGCTGGCCCTGCTGTGGTGGATCGCGCTCGCGCCCGCGCTGCGCACCCTCTGGGCCGCGCCGGCCGAGCACGCGAAGCTCGATGCGCAGCTGCAGCAGATGGCCACGCTGCAGAACCGCGCCAAGGCGCTGCAGTCGCAACCGCGGCTGGCGCGCGACGACGCGCTGCGCGCGCTCGAGACCTCGGTGCGCCAGGGCATCGGCGCCAGCGGCCAGCTGATGACCGGCGGTGGCGGCTCCGGCGACGTCGCCACCGTCACGCTGCGCCCCACCGCCGCCGATGCGCTCGCGCAGTGGCTCGCGCAGGCGCGCGGCAATGCCCATGCGGTGCCGCGCGAGGCGCACCTCACGCGCGCCGTCGCCGCCGCGCCAACGCCTGCCACCGGCGCGGCGCAGGCCGCCGCGCGCGACAAGGCCCCCGAGACACCGCAGATCCGCTGGGAGGGCACCCTCGTCATGACGCTGCCGGCCGCGCGATGAGCCGCCCCCTCCACCGGTGCACCCGGCCATGGTGACGCGCGCCCCGCTGTCTTCTCCCAAGCCGCGCCGCGGCTGGCGCTGGGCGGTGCTCGGCATCGTCGTCGGCGCGCTGGTCGCGCTGGTGCTGTTCGCGCCCGCGCGCTGGCTCGCGGCCGGCCTCTCGAGCTGGAGCGAGGGCCGCCTGCTGCTGGTCAATCCGCGCGGCACGGTCTGGAACGGCGCCGCGGCCGTGGTGTTCGCGAGCGGCGCGGGCGGCGGCGAGGCCGTCTCGCTGCCCGGCACGCTCAACTGGCGCCTGCGGCCGGGCTGGGGCGGCGTGTCGGCCTCGCTCGACCTGCCCTGCTGCGCCGCCCAGCCGCTCGAACTGCGCGCCGGCCCGCGCGCCGGCGGCGTGCAGATCGACTGGAGCGACGGCCGCTCGCGCTGGCCCGCCACCATGCTCAGCGGCCTCGGCGCGCCGTGGAACACGCTCAAGCTCGAAGGCACGCTCGACCTCTCGACGCGCGCCTTCTCGCTGCGCACCGACGGCCCGGTGCTGCGCATCGCGGGCCAGGCCACGCTCGATGCCACCGACGTTTCCTCCAGCCTCTCGACCCTGCGACCGATGGGCAGCTACCGCCTCGCGCTCGAGGGCGGCAACCGCCCCTCGCTGCTGCTGAGCACGCGCCAGGGCAGCCTCGTGCTCAACGGCAGCGGCAGCTGGAACGGCACCGCATTCCGCTTCAACGGCGAGGCCAGTGCGGCGCCGGGCAGCGAAGACGCTCTCTCCAACTTGTTGAACATCATCGGGCGGCGCGACAACGCGCGCTCGATCATCACCCTGGGTTGACCTGACCATGACGACGCCCCTGTCCTCCTTCCCCCGCGCCTCCCGTGGCCTGGTCGCGCATGCGGTCCGGCTGCTGATCGCCGCCACCTTCCTGCAGGCCGCGCCGCTCGCGCTGATGCCGGCCTTCGCGCAGGGCGAGGCGCCACGCCGCGGCGAGCCGATCACGCTGAACTTCGCCAACGCCGACATCGAGGCCGTGGCGCGCACCATGGCGGTGGTCACGGGGCGCGACGTGGTGGTCGACCCGCGCGTGAAGGGCACGATGAATCTCGTGACCGACCGCGCGATCCCGCCCTCGGCCGCCTTCAACCAGTTCGCCTCGGCACTGCGGCTGCAGGGCTTCGCGGTGGTCGAGGCCGACGGCCTCTACAAGATCGTGCCCGAGGCCGACGCGAAGCTGCAGACCAGCACCGTCACCACCACCACGGGCGGCACCGCCGCGGTGGCGGGCAACCAGATCATCACGCAGATCTTCCGCCTCAACTACGAGTCGCCGAACAACCTGCTGCCGGTGCTGCGGCCGCTGATCCCGCCGAACAACACCATCAACGTGAACCCGGGCAACAACTCGCTCGTGATCACCGACTACGCCGAGAACATGCGCCGCCTCGCGCGCATCATCGCGGCGCTCGACGTGCCCAACGCCTCCGACATCGACGTGATCCCGCTCAAGCACTCGATCGCCACCGACATGGTGCCGCTGATCCAGCGCCTGGTCGATGGCGGCGGCGCCACCGGCCAGCCCGGCGCGGCCGCGGCCGGCGGCGGCACCGACGCCTCGTTCCGCACCACGCTGATGGCCGATCCGCGCAGCAACGCGCTGATCCTGCGCGCGGCCAATCCGGCGCGCGCGGCGCTGGTGCGCACGCTGGTCGACAAGCTCGATCGCCCCGCGCTCGAGAGCAGCAATGGCGCGGCCGGCAACATCTACGTGGTCTACCTCAAGAACGCCGACGCGGTGCGCCTCGCGGCCACGCTGCGCGCGGCGATGGCGGCGGCGCAGACCAACAACCAGGGCCAGCCCGGCGCCGCCGGTGGTGGTGCCGGCGCGGCCGCGGCGCAGTCGCAACCCAACCTGTCGGCCGCGATGCCGGTCAACTTCGGCAACAGCAACTCGCAGGGCGGCAGTTCCCCGCAGGCGAGCGCGCCGCTGAACAACGCCAACCAGCCTTCCACCGGTGGCCAGATCCAGGCCGATCCGTCGACCAACTCGCTGATCATCACCGCGCCCGAGCCGCAGTACCGCCAGATGCGCGCCGTGATCGACAAGCTCGACGGCCGCCGTGCCCAGGTCATGATCGAAGCGCTGGTGGTCGAAGTGAATGCGACCAAGGCCGCGCAGTTCGGCGTGCAATGGCAGAGCGCGCTCGGCAACAACGCGGTGCTCGGCACCAACTCGAGCCTGACCGGCACCAACCTGCTGGCGCTCACGACGGCGATCGCCACGCGCAACCCGCAGGGCATCTCGCTGCCGCAGGGCTTCAACATCGGCATCGGCGGCAAGATCGGCGGCCACTACGTGCTGGGCGCCATCGCCAACTTCTTCGCCAGCGACAACGACACCAACGTGCTGTCCACGCCGAACCTGCTGACGCTGGACAACGAGGAAGCCAAGATCGTGATCGGCCAGAACGTGCCCTTCCCGACCGGCTCCTACTCGAACCCCACCACGGGCGGCCTCAACCCCTTCACCACCGTCGAACGCAAGGACGTCGGCCTCACGCTGCGCGTGCGCCCGACCATCAACGAGAACGGCACGGTGAAGATGAGCATCTTCCAGGAGATCTCGACCGTGCTGCCCGGCAGCCAGACCGACCCGAACGGCCCCACCACCAACAAGCGCTCGCTCGAATCGAGCGTGCTGGTGGAAGACGGCGGCCTCGTCATGCTGGGTGGCCTCTTGTCCGACAACTACGGCAACAAGATCGAGAAGGTGCCGCTGGCCGGCGACATCCCGGTCGTGGGCAACCTGTTCAAGAACGAGACCCGCTCGCGCGAGAAGAACAACCTGATGATGTTCCTGCGCCCGGTCGTGATGCGCGACGCCGCCTCCACCGAGGCCTTCGCCTTCGATCGCTACGACCAGATCCGCGCCCTTCAGGTCCAGGCCCAGCCCGACACCGGCAACCCGATGCTCAACAAGGTCGATGCCGCGCCGATCCTGCCCGACACGCCGCTGACGCGCGCGCCGCGCGCTCCCTCGGGCAGCCTGCGCGAGGAAGGCACGCAGCTGATCCCGCCGCCGATCCCCGCGCCCGACAACCGCAAGCTGCCGGCCAGCCCGCTGCGCGGCGCCCTGCCCCCCACCGCCGACCCGGCCACCCAGCGCGAAATGCCCTGACCCTCCGGCCCTCCCGCAACGCACCGACCACGCCCCGCCGACCCGCCCCATGCGCTATCCCCTGCCCTACGCCTTCGCCCGCAGCCAGCAACTGCTGCTCGAGGAAGCCGACGACGGCCGCTACACGCTGTGGATGTCGAGCCACCCCGCGCGCAGCGCCGTCGGCGAGGTCACGCGCAAGTACGGCGTGCAGGCCTTCGAGGTGCTGGCCGACGGCCCGCTCGCACAGCGCATCAGCGCCGCCTACGCGCAGGGCGAATCGAGCGCCGCCGCGGTGGTCAGCGAAGTGCAGAGCGACGCCGACCTCTCGCGCATGATGCAGGAGCTGCCGGCGGTCGAGGACCTGCTGGAGAGCGCGGGCGACGCGCCCATCATCCGCATGCTCAACGCGCTGCTCACGCAGGCCGCGCGCGACGGCGCCAGCGACATCCACATCGAGCCCTACGAGCGCACGTCGTCGGTGCGCTTTCGCATCGACGGCACGCTGCGCGAAGTGGTGCAGCCCAACCGCGCGCTGCATGCCGCGCTGATCTCGCGCCTGAAGATCATGGCCGACCTCGACATCTCCGAGAAGCGGCTGCCGCAGGACGGGCGCATCTCGCTGCGCATCGGCACGCGCGCGGTCGACGTGCGGGTGTCGACCCTGCCGAGCGCGCACGGCGAACGCGCCGTGCTGCGGCTGCTCGACAAGAGCGAGTCGAAGCTCACGCTCGAATCGGTGGGCATGCTGGGCGACACGCTGGAGCGCTTCGAGAAGCTGATCACGCAGCCGCACGGCATCATCCTCGTGACCGGTCCCACCGGCTCGGGCAAGACCACCACGCTGTATGCCGCGCTGGCCCGGCTCGACGCGAGCCGCAGCAACATCATGACGGTGGAAGACCCGATCGAGTACGAACTGCCGGGCGTGGGCCAGACCCAGATCAACGCCAAGATCGAGCTCACCTTCGCCAAGGCCCTGCGCGCCATCCTGCGGCAGGACCCGGACGTGATCATGATCGGCGAAATCCGCGACTTCGAGACCGCGCAGATCGCGATCCAGGCCTCGCTCACCGGCCACCTGGTGCTGGCCACGCTGCACACCAACGACTCGGTCAGCGCGGTCACGCGTCTCACCGACATGGGCGTCGAGCCCTTCCTGCTGAGCTCCTCGCTGCTGGGCGTGCTCGCGCAGCGGCTGGTGCGCAAGGTCTGCACCAGCTGCGGCGGCGCCGGCTGCGAGGCCTGCGGCCAGACCGGCTACCAGGGCCGCACCGGCATCTTCGAGCTGCTGGTGGCCGACGAGACCATCCAGGGCCTGATCCACAGCAAGGCGGCCGAGAGCGAACTGCTCAAGGCCGGCGCTCGCGGCGGCCTGCGCCTGATGCGCGAGGACGGCGAACGGCTGGTGCAGGCCGGCATCACCTCGCGCGCAGAGCTTTTGCGCGTCACGCGCGACTAGCGCGCGAGTTCCGCCATGCCCGCCTATTCCTTCGAAGCCATCGATGCCGCCGGCCAGTCGCGCGAAGGCGTGCTGGAGGCCGACACCGCACGCAGCGCGCGCAGCATGCTGCGCGCCCAGGCGCTGATCCCGCTGTCGGTCAAGCCGGTCGGCAGCGACCACGTCAACGGCACCGGCCAGCGCAGCGGCCTGTCGCGCTGGCTCGGCGGCGGCAAGCGGGTCTTTAACTCCACCGGCCTCGCGGTCTGGACGCGCCAGCTCGCGGGCCTGGTGTCCTCGGGCCTGCCGCTCGAGCGCGCCCTCACCGCGCTCACCGACGAGGCCGAATCCGAACAGCAGCGCAACCTCGTGGCCTCGCTGCGCGCCGAGGTCAACGCGGGCTCGCCGTTCGCGCGCGCGCTGTCGGCGCACTCGCGCGAGTTCTCGCCGATCTACACCGCCGTGATCGGCGCCGGCGAGCAGAGCGGCAACCTCGGCCTGGTGCTCGACCGCCTGGCCGACGACCTCGAGGAACGCCAGGCGCTGCAGCAGAAGCTGGTCGGCGCCGCGCTCTACCCGGCCATCGTCACGCTGGTGGCGATCGTGATCGTGATCTTCCTCGTGAGCTACGTGGTGCCGCAGGTGGCCCAGGTGTTCGCGGGCACCAAGCGCTCGCTGCCCTTCCTCACCACCGTGATGCTCGGCCTGAGCGCCGCGGTGCGCAACTACGGCTGGTGGATGCTCGGCGCCGTGCTGCTGGCCGCCATCGGCGCGCGGCTGGCGCTGGCGCAGGAAGCCTTCCGCCTCAAGTTCGATGCCGCCTGGCTCAAGCTGCCGCTGGTGGGCAAGCTCGCGCGCGGCTACAACGCGGCGCGCTTCGCGAGCACGCTCGCCATGCTGGCCACCGCCGGCGTGCCGATCCTGCGCGCGCTGCAGGCCGCCGCCGAGACCCTGAGCAACCGCGCCATGCGCGCCGACGCGCTCGACGCGCTGGTGCTGGTGCGCGAGGGCGCCCCGCTGGCCTCGGCGCTGGCGCAGAAGAAGCGCTTCCCGGGGCTGGTGTCGATGTTCGCGCGGCTCGGCGAGCAGACCGGCACGCTGCCGCTGATGCTGCAGCGCGCCTCCAACCAGCTCGGCGCCGAAGTGCAGCGCCGCGCGATGCACCTGGCGACCATCCTCGAGCCGCTGCTGATCGTGGCGATGGGTGGCGTGGTGATGCTGATCGTGCTGGCCGTGATGCTGCCGATCATCCAGCTCAACCAGTTCGTGAAGTAGCGCCCGCGGTTCGGCCGCGGGCAAGGAACACGCCGATGGCCAATCGAAGCTACCTCTATGCCAGCACCGCCCTGCCCGATGCGCAGGCCGGCACGCCCGCGCTGCGCGGCATCTCCGAATACGCCTACGACGTGCCGCTGGTGTTCCGCCTGCTGGTGTCGTGCGAGACCCGGCCCTGCCACTCGGCGATCTGGAACGATCCCCGGCCGCTCGCGCTGGCCGGGCGCTGCGGCCCGGGCATCGCGCGCCTGGCCGCCTTCCTCGCGCGCATCGAGCACCCCGCGATCTCGCCGCTGCGCGAGGACGCGCTGCGCTTCCTGGCCGAACGCACGCGGCCCGACGAATGGTTCGTGCTCGAGCCGGCCGAGGTGCTCGGCATGGGCGACGCGCCCGTGGCCGACGAGGTCGAGAAGCTGCGCCTGGGCCTGGGCGAGCTCGACGCCGAGATCGAGCGCACGCTCGCCGCGCTCGCGCCGCGCCCGAAAAGTTTCTGGCAGCGCCTGCTGCCGCCCGCGCAGCAGGTGGTCGAGACACCGATCCGCGAGCTCGGCCTGGGCCACTGGTCGGATACGCTCTACTTCTCGTTCGACGCGGCCGACGATGGCCGCGACGACTCCTGACCGCACAACCGCACGCCATGCCCGTCACCCTCGAAGACAAGCTCGTGGTCGCGATCTCCTCGCGCGCCCTGTTCAACCTCGAAGAAGAGAACAAGATCTTCGAGTCGGGCGACGACGCGGGCTACATGAAGCTGCAGCTCGAGCGGCTCGACGTGCCGGCCGCGCCCGGCATCGCCTATTCGCTGATCCGCAAGCTGCTGCGCTTCAACGACGACGGCGTGCAGCGCGTCGAGGTCGTGATCCTCTCGCGCAACGACCCGGTCTCGGGCATGCGCATCTTCCGCTCCAGCGCCGCGGCCGACATCAAGCTGCAGCGCGGCGTGTTCACCCAGGGCCGCCCGCCCTTCGGCTACCTGCGGGCGTTGCGCGCGCACCTGTTCCTCTCGGTCAATGCGCAGGACGTGCGCGAGGCGCTGGGTGCCGGCTTTCCAGCCGCGCGCGTGCTGGTCGAGTCGGTGAAGGCCGGCGATGCCTGGCCCAACGAGGTGCGCATCGCCTTCGACGGCGACGCCGTGCTGTTCAGCGACGAGGCCGAGCGCGTGTTCCAGGCCCAGGGCCTCGATGCCTTCCAGGCGCACGAGGCGAGCAAGGTCGACCTGCCGCTGCCCGGCGGCCCGTTCAAGCCGCTGCTGGCCGCGCTGCACCGGCTGCAGATGGCGGGCAATGCGCAGATGCGCATCCGCACCGCGCTCGTCACGGCGCGCAGCGCGCCCGCGCACGAGCGCGCCATCCGCACGCTGATGAACTGGAACATCCGCGTCGACGAGGCCATGTTCCTCGGCGGCCTGCCCAAGGGCGAGTTCCTGCGCGAGTTCGAGCCCGACTTCTTCTTCGACGACCAGACCGGGCATGTGGATGCGGCGGCACGGCATGTGCCGTCGGGGCATGTGTCGAGCGGGATCAGCAACGAGGTTTCGATGCCAGCCGTAGAGAAGGCCGTGAAGGCCCCGGCGAAGAAGCGCGCCGCCAAGGCCGCGGCCAAGCCCTCGAAGCCGCGCTCGCGCTGAGCGCCGGCGCCGCCTCGGCGCCCACCTTGCGGTCGCACCTGTCGACCGCTTCCATCTGCGTTCTTCCGCGGCCATGGCGAGCGCGATGTCACGCGCATGCCTCGCCTTTGTCATGTCCGATTCACCGCGACGTCACGGGCTCTCCCTAATCTTCTGCGCTGTCTCCACAGCTGCCTTCGCGGCCCTCGCCACCGGTTACGAGGCCTCCATCGCCGCGCACGCAGTGCCTGGCGACAACTGAATACGCAAGTTCAAGAACGACGAGCTTCCGCGCAATTCGAGCGCGGAGAGATCGCTTTTTCATCGACCCCGCGAAGCACGCCGAGGTGCGGACTCGCGGGGGTCGCCACGCACACCACAACCCCAGAGAGGATCGACCATGAACCCCACGCTTTCCCATCGCCTGCTGCGCCTCGTGCCAGCCGCCCTGCTGGCCTGCCTGCTTTCCGCCTGCGGCGGCGGAAGCGATGGCGGCGGCTTCTTCGGCGGCCTTCCGGGCGCGGGCAATCCCGGCGGCGGCACGCCGAACCCGCCGCCCGCCACCGAGCCCGTGAAGCGCTGCGCACCGTGAACCGCGGCCCCGTCGACGCACCCCAGGACGCCCACGCGATGACCACGAACTCCCGCCGCAACTTCCTCACCGGCGCCGCCACCACCGGTGCCGCCGCGCTCGCGCTCTCGGCCTTCCCGCCGAGCATCCGCCGCGCCCTCGCCATTCCCGCCAACGACAAGACCGGCACCATCCAGGACGTCGAGCACATCGTCATCCTGATGCAGGAGAACCGTTCGTTCGACCACTACTTCGGCACGCTCATGGGCGTGCGCGGTTTCGGCGATCGCTTCACGATCCCGCTGCCGGACGGCAAGAACGTCTGGCAGCAAGCCGACGACAAGGGCAATCTCGTGCTGCCCTACCACCTCGACCAGACCCAGGGCAACGCGCTGCGCTCGGGCCAGACGCCGCACGACTGGTCCGATGGCCAGAATGCCTGGGACGGCGGCCGCAACGACCAGTGGCCGCGCTACAAGGGCTCGCTGTCCATGGGCTACTACAAGGAAGCGGAAGTGCCCTACCAGATGGCGCTGGCCAACGCCTTCACCCTGTGCGACGGCTACCACTGCAGCATGCATGCCGGCACCAACTCGAACCGCATGTTCGTCTGGAGCGGCTCCAACGGCCCCACCGGCGCCGGCGTGGCCACGGTCACCAACGAATGGGACGACAGCTACACCCCGCCCTCGACCAGTGGCTACGAATGGAAGACCTATCCCGAGCGCCTGCAGGCGGCGGGCGTGCGCTGGATCGTGTACGAGAACATGCGCGACAACTTCGGCGACAACCCGCTCACCGGCTTCAAGCAGTACCGCCAGGCCAGCGAGGCATCGGGCAAGCCGATCAAGAGCAGCGGCACGGTGCCGGCCTACGATCCCGCCAGCGATGACGCCGGCAACCCCTTGTACAAGGGCATCGCCAACACCATGCCCGGCGCGAACGTGGACGAGTACCTGAACACCTTCCGCAACGACGTGAAGAGCGGCAGGCTGCCGCAGGTGTCGTGGATCGTCGCGCCCGCCACCTACTCCGAGCACCCCGGACCTTCCAGCCCCGTGCAGGGCGCCTGGTACATCCAGGAGGTGCTGGATGCGCTCACCGCCGTGCCCGAGGTGTGGAGCAAGACCGTGCTGTTCATCAACTTCGACGAGAACGACGGCTTCTTCGACCACTATCCGTCGCCGGCCGCGCCGTCGATCGACGCGAACCAGAAGCCCGCCGGCAAGACCACGCTCAGCGATGCGCAACTCGCGTTCGAATACCACAACTACCCGGCGCCGCCCGGCACCAGCAAGCAGAAGAACTACCCGCCGGACGGCCGGGTCTTCGGACCGGGCAAGCGCGTTCCCATGTACGTGGTCTCGCCCTGGAGCCGCGGCGGCTGGGTCAATTCGCAGGCCTTCGACCACACCTCCGTGCTGCGCTTCATCGAGGCGCGCTTCGGCGTGCAGGAGCCCAACATCAGCCCGTTCCGGCGCGCGGTGTGCGGCGACCTCACGAGCGCGTTCAACTTCGCCAACCCGAACGGCGAGACCTTGCCCACGCTCGCTGGACGCAAGAGCCTGGACGAGGCCAACCAGCTGAGCAAGTCGCAGGAGTTCGAGGCCGACGGCAAGACCAAGCGCGCGAAGGTTCCCCTGCCGCTCAATCCGCAACTGCCGCGCCAGGCCACCGGCACCCGGCCCTCGCGCGCCTTGCCCTACGAACTGCACACCAGCGCGCGCGCCAATGCGGTCGGCGGGACGATCCAGCTCGTCTTCGCCAACACCGGCAAGGCCGCCGCCGTCTTCCATGTCTACGACCGGCTGCACCTCGACCGCCTGCCACGCCGCTTCATGGTGGAGCCGGGCAAGCAGCTCGACGATGCCTGGAACGCGATGAGCGACGACAGCGGCTTCTACGACCTCTGGGTGCTCGGGCCGAACGGCTATCACCGCCACTTCAAGGGCGACCTGAGCCGGCTGCGCGCCGGTGGCACCGCCGTGCCCGAGGTGCGCGTGTGCTACGACATCGCCAACGGCAACGTCTACCTCGAGATGCTCAACGCCGGACAGGCCCCCGCGAAGTTCACGGTGCGCGCCAAGGCCTATCGCGACGACGGTCCGTGGAGCGCGAGCGTCGCGGGCGGCGCCAAGGCCGAGCTGCACTGGGATCTCGCGTCGAGCGGCGCCTGGTACGACTTCGTCGTGAGCTGCGATGCCGATGCGAGCTGGCAGCGCCGCTTCGCGGGCCGCGTGGAGACCGGCAAGCATTCGGTCAGCGATCCGGCCATGGGCCTGGGCGATCTGTGAAGGAGGCACGCACCATGACCGACAACGCACGCCGCAAGTTCCTCACCGGCACCGCCACCACCGGCGCCGCCGCGCTCGCGCTCTCGGCCTTCCCGCCGAGCATCCGCCGCGCCCTCGCCATTCCCGCCAACAACAAGACCGGCACCATCCAGGACGTCGAGCACGTCGTCATCCTGATGCAGGAGAACCGTTCGTTCGACCACTACTTCGGCACGCTCGCGGGCGTGCGCGGCTTCGGCGACCGCATCACCATTCCACTGCCGAAGGGCCGGAACGTCTGGCAGCAGATCGATGGCCAGGGCAAGGTGGTTCCTCCCTACCACCTCGACAGCCGCAAGGGCAACGCGCAACGCGACGGCGGCACGCCGCACGACTGGCCCGACAGCCAGGATGCCTGGGATGGCGGGCGCATGTACGAGTGGCCGCGCTTCAAGGCGACCGGCACCGCGCCCTACACCCAATCGATGGGCTATCACAAGGAAGCGGAGATCCCGTTCCAGTTCGCGCTGGCCAATGCCTTCACGCTGTGCGATGCCTATCACTGCAGCATGCACACGGGCACCGACGCGAACCGCTCGTTCCACCTGACCGGCACCAACGGCGCGACGGCCACCAACAGGGCCTTCGTCCACAACGAGTGGGACTGGATCGATGGCCGTGCCGCGTCGGTGGGCACCGGCTACACATGGAAAACCTACGCGGAACGCCTCGAGGACGCGGGCGTGCGCTGGATCAGCTACCAGAACATGCCCGACGAATGGGGCGACAACATGCTCGGCGCGTTCCGGCAGTTCCGCAAGGCCAACATCGATTCGGGCCATCCGGTCTCCAGCGGCGGCGAACCCGGCAAGCCCTATGCCGACACCGGCCAGCCGCTGCCCTACAAGGCCTACGACCGTACGACGGACGATGCGAAGAGCCCGCTCTACAAGGGCGTTGCCAACACGCTGCCCGGCTCGAAGCCCGAGAACTATCTCGACGCATTCAAGCGCGACATCCGTGAAGGCAAGCTGCCGCAGGTCAGCTGGATGAACGCGCCGTCGATCTACTGCGAGCATCCGGGCCCCTCGAGCCCGGTGCAGGGCGCATGGTTCCTGCAGGAAGTGCTGGACGCGCTGACCGCGGTGCCGGAGGTCTGGAGCAAGACGGTGCTGTTCATCAACTTCGACGAGAACGACGGCTACTTCGACCACGTGCCCTCGCCGTCCGCGCCTTCGTCGAACGGCAACGGCGGCTACGCCGGCAAGACCACGCTGAGCGCCGAGGCCATGGGCGCGGAGTACTTCACCCACGCGGCACCCGACGGCAGCAGGAACCAGCCCGCGCCCGACGGCCGTGTCTACGGCCCGGGCGTGCGCGTGCCGATGTACGTCGTCTCGCCCTGGAGCCGCGGTGGCTGGGTCAACTCGCAGGCCTTCGACCACACCTCGGTGCTGCGCTTCCTAGAAGCCCGCTTCGGCGTGAAGGAGCCGAACATCAGCGCCTTCCGGCGCGCCGTCTGCGGCGACCTCACGAGCGCCTTCAACTTCGCCAACCCCAACGGCGAGACGCTGCCCACGCTGTCGGGCCGCACCACGCGCACGGCGGCCGACGCGCTGAGCCTCGCGCAGCAGAACCTCGGCCAGGTCCCGCTGCCGCTCGATCCCCAACTGCCGCGCCAGGCCACCGGCACCCGGCCCTCGCGCGCCCTGCCCTACGAGCTGCACGCGAGCGCGCGCAGCGACCTGGTCGGCGGCAAGCTGAAGCTGATCTTCGCCAACACCGGCAAGGCGGGCGCCGTGTTTCACGTCTACGACAAGCTGCACCTCGATCGACTGCCGCAGCGCTACATGGTCGAGCCCGGCAAGACGCTGGAGGACAACTGGAGCGCCATGGCGGACGACAGCGGCTTCTACGACCTCTGGGTGCTCGGGCCGAACGGTTTTCATCGGCACTTCAAGGGCGATCTGTCGGCACAGCGCGCCGATGGCACGCCCGCCCCCGAAGTCCGCGTGTGCTACGACATCGCCAACGGCAACGTCTACCTCGAGCTGCTCAACGGCGGCAAGAAGGCCGCGAAGTTCACGGTGCGCGCCAAGGCCTACCGCGACGACGGCCCCTGGACCGCGACCGTGCAGCCCGGCGCCAAGGCCGAGCTGCATTGGGATCTTGCGTCGAGCGGCGCCTGGTACGACTTCGTCGTGAGCTGCGATGCAGATCCGGCCTTCGCGCGCCGCTTCGCGGGCCGCGTGGAGACCGGCAAGCACACGGTCAGCGATCCCGCGATGGGCATGGCCGACCTCTGAAGCGCATGCATCGCTGAAGGCTTTCGAAGCCTTCCCACCAAGCCGGACACGGTACGCGCGAGCCCTTCGCGCGCTGCCTGTCCGGCTTTGGTATTCATCGCGCGCGCAGGCGCAACGCGCGCTTACACCTCGGCCTCGTTCTTCACTCGACTGTCATTGCCGCTTCCTACCGTGGCAGGGGCGGCGCGCTCCTCGTCGCCTCTTCAAAAGAAAACACACCTGCGAGGATTCCTCATGCATCTCTTCTTCTCGCGCGCACGGCTGCTGCCGGCGCTGATCCTGGCCTGCACCCTCGCCGCCTGCGGCGGCGGCAGCGGCGGCGGCTTCGGCGGATTGCCGGGCACGGGCAACCCCGGCGGCGGCGACGGCGGCACGCAGAACCCGCCCGCCACCACGCAGCCCGTGATGCGCTGCGCGCCTTGAGACAACGACCTTCACGAGAAAAAACCAGCACAACAACACCATGACCTCACGCCGCAAATTCCTCACCGGCACCGCCACCACCGGCGCCGCCGCGCTCGCGCTCTCGGCCTTCCCGCCGGCCATCCGCCGCGCGCTCGCGATCCCCGCCAACAACAAGACCGGCACCATCCAGGACGTCGAGCACATCGTGATCCTGATGCAGGAGAACCGTTCGTTCGACCACTACTTCGGCACGCTGCAGGGCGTGCGCGGCTTCGGCGACCGCTTCCCGATCCCGCTGCCCAACGGGCTCAACGTGTGGCAGCAGCTCGACGAGAACGGCAAGGTGGTGCTGCCCTACCACCTCGACGGCAGCAAAGGCAACGCGCAGCGCGTGAGCAGCACGCCGCACACCTGGGTCGACTCGCACAACGCCTGGGATGGCGGCCGCCTCTACCAGTGGCCACGCTACAAGAAGGTCAGCAGCACCGCGCCCTACGTGCAGTCGATGGGCTACCTCGCCGAGGCCGAGCTGCCGTTCCAGTTCGCGCTGGCCAACGCCTTCACGATCTGCGACGACTACCACTGCGCGATGCACACCGGCACGCATGCCAACCGCTCGTTCCACTGGACCGGCACCAACGGCCCCACGGGCGGCAACGTGGCCTACGTGAACAACGTCAATGCCTGGAGCTCGACCGGTCCCTCGACCGAGGGCTACGAATGGAAGACCTATGCCGAGCGGCTGCAGGACGCGGGCGTGAGCTGGATGGTCTACCAGAACATCCCGAACAACTACGGCTGCAATCCGCTGCTGGGCTTCAAGAACTTCCGCAAGGCCAACGAGGCCTCGGCCAAGCCGGTCAGCACCTCGCTGCCGCAGGGCGCATCGCCGGCCTACACGCCCGGCGACGACGCCGGCAACCCGCTCTACAAGGGCACGGCCAACACGCTGCCGGTGGCCGACCAGGCGGCCTTCGACGCGGGCGCGATCATGGATGCCTTCCGCGCCGACGTGAAGGCCGGCCGGCTGCCGGCGGTGTCGTGGGTGATCCCGCCCGACGTCTACTCCGAGCACCCCGGCCCCTCGAGCCCGGTGCAGGGCGCGTGGTACATCCAGCAGGTGCTGGAGGCGCTCACCGCCGTGCCCGAGGTCTGGAGCAAGACCGTGCTGTTCGTGAACTTCGACGAGAACGACGGCTACTTCGACCACGTGCCCTCGGCCTCGGCGCCCTCGCCCATCGCATCGGCCGACCCCTCGGTGAAGGCCTTCGCGGGCAAGACCACGATGTCCGACGCGGACCTGAGCTTCGAGTACTTCAACCATCCCAAGCCGCCGGGCATGACGCAGGCGCAGCCCACGCCCGACGGCAACGTCTACGGCCCCGGCATGCGCGTGCCGATGTACGTGATCTCGCCCTGGAGCCGCGGCGGCTGGGTCAACTCGCAGACCTTCGACCACACCTCGGTGCTGCGCTTCGTCGAGGCCCGCTTCGGCGTGAAGGAAAGCAACATCGGCCCGTTCCGCCGAGCGGTCAACGGCGACCTCACGAGTGCCTTCAACTTCGCCAATCCCAACGGCGAGGCGCTGCCCACGCTCGCGGGCCGCCGCACCAAGGCCGAGGCCGACCAGCTGCGCGCCGCGCAGCAGGCGCTGCCGCAGGTCACGCCGCCGACCAACGGCCTGCTGCCGCGCCAGGCCACGGGCACGCGGCCCTCGCGCGCGCTGCCCTACGAGCTGCACACCAGCGCCCGCGCCGACGCGGCCGGCGGCACGCTGCAACTGCTGTTCGCCAACACCGGCAGCGCGGCCGCCGTGTTCCATGTCTACGACCGGCTCAACCTCGACCGCCTGCCGCGCCGCTACATGGTCGAAGCCGGCAAGTCGCTCGACGACCGCTGGAACGCGACCGCCGACAACGCCGGTCGCTACGACCTCTGGGTGCTCGGCCCCAACGGCTACCACCGCCATTTCCAGGGCGACCTCAACGCATTGCGCGCGGGCGGCGCGGCCGTGCCCGAAGTGCGCGTGTGCTACGACATCGCCAACGGCAACGTCTACCTCGAGATGATGAACGGCGGCCAGGCCGCGGCGAAGTTCAGCGTGCGCGCCAGGGCCTACCGCGACGACGGCCCGTGGACCGCCACCGTGCAGGGCGGCGCCAAGGCCGAGCTGCACTGGGAGCTCGCGGCCAGCGGCCAGTGGTACGACTTCGCCGTCACCTGCGATGCCGATCCGGCCTACTACCGCCGCTTCGCGGGCCGCGTCGAGACCGGCAAGCATTCGGTCAGCGATCCCGCGCTGGGCTTGCCCGACCTCTGACCCCGCATGCATGATCCCCCCGCGCCCACGGTGGCGCGGGAGATGTCATGCACGCCAAGGTGGTCCGGTACTTCGTCGAGGTGGTTCGCGCGGGTTCGATCCGCAAGGCGGCCGCGCAGCTGCACGTGGTGCCGACGGCGATCAACCGGCAGATCCTCAACCTCGAGGAGGAGCTGGGCGCGCCGCTGTTCGAGCGCATCCACAACACGCTCAAGCTCACGCCGGTGGGCGAGCTGGTGCTCGCGCATGCGCGCGGCACGCTGCGCGAGTTCGACGGGGTGCGCCAGCGCATCGAGGCCATGCGCGGGCTGCGCCAGGGCGAGGTCACGCTGGCCACCACCGCCGGCCTCGCCGACGCCTTCCTGCCGGGCGTGGTGCGGCGCTTTCGCGCGGCCCATCCCGGCATCCAGCTCAAGCTGCTGGGCCTGCCGATCGCGGCCGTGCTGCACGGCGTGCGCGAAGGCGATGCCGACCTCGCGCTGGCCTACGACGTGCCGGCCACGGCGGGCTTTCGCACGCTGTTTGCGAGCGAATGGCCGATCGGCGCGGTGGTGCCGCCCGGCCATGCGCTCACGGCCCATGCGAGCACGGTGCTGGCCGAGTGCGTGGGCCATCCGCTGCTGTTGCCCGCGCCCTCGCTGTCGATCCGGCCGATCATCGACGCGGCCTTCGAGCGCTCGGGCCTGCGCGCCTCGCCCGTGATCGAGACCACCTCCACCGCGCTGATGCGCCGCCTGGTGCGCGAGGGCGAGGGCATCACGCTGCTCAACCGGCTCGACGTGGCCGAGGAGATGCACGACGGCTCGCTGGTCTTCGTGCCGCTGCGCGACGCCACACTGCCGGCCCAGACGCTCACGCTCGAGACCCGCGCCGCGCAGGCACCGAGCCCCGCGGCCGAGCTGTTCGCGAACCACGTGACGGCCTGCCTCGACGAGTTGCTCGCGCCCTGAGCGCGGCGCCGAGTGCCGTCCACTTTTTGTGCACGGGGCGCGCCATTTATTGACTTTGCGCGTTCGAAGGCATGGCTCCTAGACTGCCGCGCCGGTCATCGGCCGGAAGGAAAAGTCCCATGCTTTCGAACGACAAGAAAAAGACCCCCGCAGGAGACGGCGAAGGGGTCGACCAGAAGCTGCCCCTGGTGCGCTGCGGCGCGCTGAGCCTGCAGCACGTGCTCGTGATGTACGCGGGCACGGTGGCGGTGCCGCTGATCGTGGGCGGCGCGCTCGGCCTCTCGAAGGCCGACATCGCCTTCCTCATCAATGCCGACCTGCTGGCCGCCGGCATCGCCACGCTGGTGCAGGCCATCGGCTTCTGGCGCTTCGGCATCCGCATGCCCGTGATGATGGGCGTGACCTTCGCGGCCGTGGGCCCGATGATCGCCATCGGCATCGATCCCTCGCTGGGCCTGCCCGCGATCTACGGCGCCACCATCGTGGCGGGGCTGTTCGGCATCGTGCTCGCGCCGCTGATGGGGCGCGTGCTCGGCGTGTTCCCGCCGCTGGTGACGGGCACGGTCATCACGCTGATCGGCGTCTCGCTGATGGTGGTGGCGATCCACTGGGCCGCGGGCGGGCAGCCCACCTCGACGCGCAGCATCGAGGGCGTGGTGCATGCGGTGGCCAACCCGGCCTACGGCGAGCCGGTGAACCTCGCCATCGCCGCGGCCGTGCTGGCGGCGATCATCGCGATCACGCGCTTCGGCAAGGGCCTCATCGCCAACATCGCGGTGCTGCTGGGCATCGTCTTCGGCGTACTGCTGTCGCTGGCGCTCGGCCGCATGCAGTTCGACGGCCTCGAGGAAGCGAGCTGGATGGCCCTGACCACGCCCTTCCACTTCGGCCTGCCGCGCTTCGAGCTCACGGCCATCGCCTCGATGTGCATCGTGATGCTGATCACCCTGGTCGAATCGACCGGCATGTTCCTCGCGCTCGGCGAGATCACGGGCCGCAAGGTCGACACCGACGCGCTCTCGCGCGGCCTGCGTGCCGACGGCCTGGGCACGGTGATCGGCGGCGTGTTCAACACCTTCCCCTACACCTCGTTCTCGCAGAACGTGGGGCTGGTCACGGTCACGGGCGTGCGCTCGCGCTACGTGGCGGCCGGCGGCGGCGTGCTGCTGATCGCGCTCGCGCTGTTCCCCAAGGTCGCGCACGTCGTCGCCTCGGTGCCCTCCTTCGTGCTCGGCGGCGCGGGCATCGTGATGTTCGGCATGGTCGCGGCCACCGGCATTCGCATCCTCGGCAGCATCGACTACGCGCGCGAACGCCATGCGCTCTACGTGATCGCGATCTCCGTCGGCCTCGGCCTGATTCCCACGCTGTCGCCGAACTTCTTCCAGCACTTCCCGGCCTGGACCCATCCGCTGACGCACAGCGGCATCGTGCTGGGCACGGTGGCCGCGGTGCTGCTCAATCTCTTCTACAACGGCGTGCAGTCGAGGGAGCGTTCCTTCACACTGGCGGCACGCACCTCGCACGGAACCGAATGACATGACTTCCTCCACCGCTTCCTCGCCCCGGCCGTTGCGCGTGCTGCGCCACGCCGACGTGCTCGTCACCATGGACGCCGCGCGGCGCGAGATCGCCGATGGCGCGCTGGTGATCGACGGGCCGGCCATCGCCTGGGTCGGTGCCACGGCCGAGCTGCCTTCGGTCTACCTCGAGGCGCTGCGCAGCGGCGGTGCCGAGGCCATCGACCTGCACGGCCACGTGCTGATGCCGGGGCTGGTGAACACCCACCACCACATGTACCAGAGCCTCACGCGCGCGGTGCCCGAGGCGCAGGACGCCGAGCTGTTCGGCTGGCTCACCAACCTCTACCTGCTGTGGGCGCGGCTCACGCCCGAGATGATCCGCGTGTCGACCCAGACCGCGATGGCCGAGCTGATGCTCTCGGGCTGCACCACCACCAGCGACCATCTCTACCTGTTCCCCAACGGCGCGCGGCTCGACGATTCGATCGAAGCCGCCACCGCGATGGGCATGCGCTTCCATGCCGCGCGCGGCAGCATGAGCGTGGGCCGCAGCGCCGGCGGCCTGCCGCCCGACGAGGTGGTGGAGAGCGAGGCCGCGATCCTGCGCGACAGCGAGCGGCTGATCGATCGCTGGCACGACGCCTCGCGCCATTCGATGCGGCGCATCGTGCTCGCGCCCTGCTCGCCGTTCTCGGTCTCGCGCGAGCTCATGCGCGACTCGGCGCTGCTCGCGCGCGAGCGCGGCGTGTCGCTGCACACGCACCTGGCCGAGAACGACAACGACGTCGCCTACTCGCGCGAGAAGTTCGGCATGACGCCGGCCGAGTACGCCGAGGACCTGGGCTGGGTCGGCCGCGACGTCTGGCATGCGCACTGCGTGAAGCTCGACCCCGCGGGCATCGCCCTGTTCGGCCGCACCGGCACCGGCGTGGCCCATTGCCCGTGCTCGAACATGCGGCTGGCCTCGGGCATCGCGCCCATCGGCGCCATGCGCCGCGCGGGCGTGCCGGTGGGCCTGGGCGTGGACGGCAGCGCCTCGAACGACGGCGCCCATCTGCTCGGCGAGGCGCGCCAGGCCATGCTGCTGCAGCGCGTGGGCCATGGCCCGGCCGCGATGACGGCGCGCGAGGCGCTCGAGATCGCGACCCTGGGCGGCGCGCGCGTGCTGGGCCGCGACGACATCGGCGCGCTCGCGCCGGGCATGTCGGCCGACGTGGTGGGCTTCGACCTGCGCGGCGTGTCGCACGCGGGCGCTTGGCACGACCCGGTGGCGGCGCTGGTGTTCTGCACGCCGGCCTCGGCCGCGCTCAGCATCATCGATGGCCAGGTGCGCATCCGCGAGGGCCGCTTCGTCGATCTCGAACTGCCGCCGCTGCTCGCGCGGCACCGCGAACTCGCGCGCACGTTGTACGAGCGCGCGCGGCATCCGCACACGGCCTGAGATGGCTGCAGAAAGCGGGTTTCCGGACGCAGAGGGCGCGAAGGTTGCGCGAAGGACGCGAAAGAAAACATCAAGAAGTTTCTTTTGACTCTTTCGCGCTCTTCGCGAAACCTTCGCGCCCTCTGCGTACGGCTGTCCGCTCCCGCGTTCAATACTGCGCCACCACCCCGCCAGCACCGCCATCCGCCAACGTCGCCGGATCTTCCAGCACCGCCGCCACGTCGCCCAGGTACTGCCCCACCACCGGCTCGTGCGTGAGGTTCAGCATGTGATGGATGCCGTCGGGGTTCTTCACGTAGCCCACGGTCCAGCCGCGCGCGCCCAGGCCGCGGCCGATGGCGCCCATGTCGCGCGCGGGCGAGCCGAAGGCGAAGATCGACAGCTCGGGCCGGCCCAGCGTGGGCAGGCCCAGCGCATCGAGGCCCTGCTGCATCGCGCGCCGCGTCGCGAGCACGCGCTCGGTCACGCGCAGATAGCCCGCATGGCCCAGGTAGTTCATCACCGCCCAGGCCGCGGCGATGGCGCCGCCGGCGCGCGTGCCCACCAGCGTGTGGGTGAAGTACTGGCCGCGCGGCCAGTCGTCGAAGTAGTAGCCCATCAGCGCGAAGGCCTCGGGATCGGCGAAGAACAGGGTCGAGGCGCCCTTGGCGGTGTAGCCGTACTTGTGCAGGTCGGCCGAGATCGAGGTCACGCCCTCGACCGCGAAATCGAAGTCGGGGATGTCGGCGCCGAGTTCGCGCGCGAACGGCGCGAAGTAGCCGCCCACGCAGGCATCGACATGCATCCAGCAGCCCTGCTCGCGCGCCAGCGCCGCGATCTCGGGAATGGGGTCGACCACGCCATGCGGAAAGGCCGGCGCCGAGCCCACCACCATCGCGGTGTCGGGCGTGAAGGCGGCGCGCATCGCCGCCGGGTCGGCACGGAAATCGGCCGCCAGCGGCGCGCGCACCGGCACCAGGCCGAGGAAGTGGGCCGCCTTGTCGAAGGCCGGGTGCGCGCTCTGCGGCATCAGGATCTCGGGCTTGGCCATGCCGGGGCGGCGCGCCAGCGCGCGGTCGCGCGCGCACTTGACCGCGAGGAAGATGCTCTCGGTGCCACCGGTGGTCATGGCACCGCGCGACTCGGCACCGCCATGCAGCAGCGCGAGGCCCATCTCCACCACCTCGCGCTCGAAGGTCGCGAGGCTCGCGAAGGCGCGCGGGCCCAGGCCGTTCTCGGAGAAGTACATCAGGTAGGCCTGCTTGGCCACCTCGAGCACGTCCTCGCCCGCGTAGTGGATGAACATCGGCACGCGGCCGTTGCGCCAGTCGGCGTCGCCGCGGCCGGCCTCCTCGAGCCGCCGCTGCAGCTCGGGCCAGGACGCGCCTTGCTCGGGGAGTGTCAGTGCCATGGTCGCTTCATCCTTCCTTGCCGCCCCAGTGGACGACCTTGTTTTCGAGCGCCCGCGCCAGCAGGTCGAGCAGGTAGCCGAGGATCGCCATGATCAGCGCGCCGACGATCACGACGTTGGTGAGCAGGAAGTCGGAGGCCGACATCGCCATGTAGGCGATGCCCGCGTTGGTGGCGATCATCTCGGCGCCCACCAGCATGGTCACGCCCAGGCCGATGCTCACGCGGATGCCGGTGAAGATGCCCGGCAGGCTGGCCGGGAAGATCACGCGCCGGAAGATCATGGTGCGCGAGGCACCCAGCGCCATCGCCGCCTGCACCTTGCGCCGGCCCACCGCGCGCACCGCCTGCATGGCGCTGATCGAGAGGATCGGGAACAGCGCGAGCACGATGATCACGATCTTCGAGACCTCGCCGATGCCGAACCAGATGATGAGCAGCGGCAGCAGCGCGAGCTTGGGCATCGGCCGCGTGATCTCGATCGGCGGATCGAGCAGCGCCTTCACGGTCTCGTTCATGCCCATCCACAGCCCCAGCGGCACCGCCACCAGCACCGTGAGCCCGAAGGCCACGCCGAAGCGGAACAGGCTGATGCCCAGGTGGTGCGCGAGCGTCTTGCCCTGGTAGCCGTTCTGCATGAGTTGCCAGAAGGTGTTCCACACCGACATCGGCGAAGGCAGGAACAGCGGCGCGACCAGCGGCTGGTCGCCCACGATCGGCACGGTGATCAGCAGCCACAGCACGAACAGCGCGGCGAAGGAGCCGAGGTTGATCCAGCGCGCGCGGCCGCGCGCGCCGTTCGGCCGATTGGATGCGGCGCTCATCGCTGGGCCTCCTGGTGCTGCGCGGCCAGCGCCTCCTCGCGCAGCAGGCCGAAGATCTCGGCCTTCATGCGCGCGAACTCCGCGCTCGCGACCACGGCCGGGTCGTCGCTCTGCGCGAAGCCCGGGTGGAACTTCGCCTTGATGCGTCCGGGCCGCGCCGACATCACGACGATCTCGGTCGCGAGGAACAGCGCCTCGTCGATGCTGTGGGTGATCCACAGCACGGTCTTGCGCGTCTCGTGCCAGATGCGCTTGATCTCCTCCTGCAGCAGCTCGCGCGTCTGCGCGTCGAGCGCGGCGAAGGGCTCGTCCATCAGCAGGATCTCGGGCGAATTGGCGAGCGCGCGCGCGATGCCCACGCGCTGCTGCATGCCGCCCGAGAGCTCGTAGGGATAGCGCCTGGCAAAGCTCGTGAGGCCGACCATCTCGAGGTACTGCGAGGCGATGCGCGTGGCCTCGGCGGACGACTTGCCCGTGGCCAGCGGCCCGAACGCCACGTTGTCGATCACGCGCATCCAGGTGAACAGCGCGCCCTGCTGGAACACCACCCCGCGGCGCGGGTCGGGGCCGCGCACCGGCTGGCCGTCCATCAGCACGCGGCCGGCCGTGGGCTGCTCGAAGCCCGCGAGGATGTTCAGCAGCGTGCTCTTGCCGCAGCCCGAGGGGCCGAGCAGGCAGGTGAAGGCGCCTTCGGCGATGTCGAGCGTGATCGGCTCCAGCGCCTGCACCGCGTCGGGGCCGTCGCCGAAGCGCTTGGAGACTTCCTCGAAACGGACCTTGGGCGTGCCCGCCTGCTGCGGTGGCAGTCCCATGGCCTCAGGCGGCCATCTTGGCGACGAAGCTCGAATCGACGAGCCCGCTCAGGTCCTTCGGCATGGCCGAGATCTGCGCCGACTCCAGCAGGAACTGCGCCTGCGTCTGCAAGGTCTTGAGCACGCCCGTGTCCTTCTCGCCGGGCTTGCCCATCCAGTGGCTCTGCAGCTGCTCGCGCGCGGGCACCGGGTAGAAGGTGTTGAGCGAGCGCATCACCGCGGCCTCGTCGACGTTGAGGAATTTGGTCATGGTCTCGACCACTTCCTTCGGTTCCTGCTTGAAGGTGCGCGCGATCTGCTCGTAGTCCTTGAGGAAGGCCAGCACCAGGTCGGGCGACTTCTGCTTGAACTCGTCGCGCACCAGCAGGCCGTCGAAGATCAGCAGGTTGTTCTTGTTGAGGTCGCCGGTCTTGAAGATGATCTTGCCGCCGTCGTCGGTCAGGCGCGGCAGCACCGGCACCCAGATGTAGCTGGCATCGATCTCGCGGCGCTGCCAGGCCGAGGCGATCTGGTCGGCGCGCATGTTGATGAGCTGCACGTCCGCCAGCCCGATGCCCGCGGTCTTGAGCGCCGCCACCGCCGCGAAGTGCACCGAGGTGTTGAACGGCAGGCCGATCTTCTTGCCCTTCAAGCCCGCCACGGTGGTGATGCCCGAGTTGCCCTGCACCACCAGGCATTCGCTGTCGACGATGTTCTTGTAGACGTAGACCATCGAGGCCTTCAGCCCGTTGGCGTAGCCGACCATCATCGGGCTGGAGCCGATGTTGCACATGTCGAGGCTGCCGCCGGCCATGGCCGCGATCACCTCGGAGCCCGCGCGCACGGTCACGAAGTCGGCGCTGGTGCCGGCGCCGAAGGTCCTGGCCGCCATGTTCTTCGCGCGGATGTAGTTCTGCGCATCGATGGCGCCGAAGGTGCCGAGCTTGACCGAGCGCGACTGCGCGGCGGCCGGGCCGGAGGCCCCGAGCAGCAGCGAGCCGGCGGAAGAGGCCAGCAGCATGTGGGCGCTGGCCAGGTGGAACTCGCGGCGGGAGAGATTCAACTTCATGCGACGGCCTTTCTTCGAACAGACGAAGGAACTGGAGCCCCGGCAACGAGGCCTTGGCCGCACTTTAGGCGATCAGAATATATTCTGTCTACGCGAAAACCCGCGCCGGCCGCTTTTTCAGGGCTTGAGCAGCCGGATCAGGTAGCGCGAGCCGTGCGTCAGGTCGTCGCGCATCGCCTGCCCGAGCGCGTCGCCATCGCGCCGGCGCAGGGCGTCCATGGCCGTCAGATGCGTCTCGTGCCCTGTGAGGCTGCCGCAGTACTGCGGGAACAGCAGGTTCAGCGTGGGGCCGACGCGCAGCCACAGGCTCTCGATGATGCGGATCAGGATGGCCTGGCCCGAGGCTCGATATATCGAGAGATGGAATTCGGTGTTCTCGAGCAGGGTGCGGTGCGCGTCGCCGGCCTGGATGGCCGCCAGGTGCGCCTGCACCACGCCGTCGAGGCGCTCGATCTCGTCGTTCGAGATGCGCGGCGCGGCCTCCTTGGCCGCCAGGCATTCGAGCTCCATGCGGATCTTGAGGATCTCGCGGTAGGTCTCTACATCGAGGCGTGGCACGCGGATGGTGCGGCCGTTGACCACCTCGAGCCCGTGCTCCACCACCAGCCGCTGCACCGCCTCGCGCACCGGCGTCAGGCTCACGCCCTGGCTCTCGGCCACGCCGCGCACGGTCAGCACCTGCTCGGGCAGCAGCGCGCCGGTCATCAGCGACTGGCGCAGCCGCTGGTAGACCTGGTCGGTCAGCGTGTCGGCGCGCGCGCCCGGCGCCTCTTCCTTGAGCGCCGGTTCCGCATGGGCGGCACGGCGCGCGCGCGGGCGAACGTCGGGGCGGCGGGCGGTGGGCTTGGAGGCGGGCATCGGGGGTCGGCTCGGTGGGATTGTGGCTTGAATATACTCTGCCGCCTCCAGCCGCCCGGCCGGTGGCTCAGGCCGGCGCGACGCGGCGGCCGCGCCCCATGACGCGGTAGAGCAGGAAGGCCGCGATCGAGACGTTGACCAGGTTCCAGCCGATGCCGTTGAGGAAGGCCGCGTGGTAGCTGCCCGTGAGGTCGAACACCTTGCCCGACATCCAGCCGCCGAGCGCCATGCCGAACAGCGTGAACATCAGCACCGTGCCCACGCGCGCGCCCGCCTCGGAGGCCGGGAAGTGCTCGCGCACGATGATCGCGTACGAGGGCACGATGCCGCCCTGGAACAGGCCGAACAGCGCCGACACCACGTACAGCGGCACCAGGCCGTCGAAGGGCAGGAACAGCAGCAGCGCCACGCACTGCAGCGCGCCGCCGAGCAGCAGCGTGCGCAGCCCGCCGATGCGGTCGCAGATGGCACCCGACACCAGCCGGCTCACCACGCCGAAGGCCAGCATCAGCGAGAGCATCTGCGCACCGCGCGCGGCGCCGAAGCCGAGGTCGCTGCAGTAGGCCACGATATGCACCTGCGGCATCGCCATCGCCACGCAGCAGGCCACGCCCGCCACGCACAGCAGGCCCTGCGCCGTGCCGGTGCTGAAGCCGAAGGGCCGCGCGAGGTTGCGCACCGCGGCGCCACCGGGGCCCGCCGCGGGCGGCGTGGCCACCGCGGCCGGCGGACGCGCGCGGAAGCAGAAGGCCAGCGCCACCATCGTGACGCTGCAGAACAGGCCCATGCCGATGTAGGTCTGGCGCCAGCCCACGGTCTCGATGAAGTGCTGCACGATCGGCGGCCACACGGCGCCCGCCACGTAGTTGCCGCTGGCGCAGATCGCCACCGCGATGCCGCGCCGCTTGACGAACCACAGCGACGTGTCGGCCACCAGCGGCGCGAAGGCCACCGAGCTGCCGAGCAGGCCGACCAGCAGGGTCTGGGCGATGGTGAAGGAGACGATGCCGCCCGCGAGGCCCGAGGCGACATAGCCGAGCCCGAGGCAGACCGCGCCGCCGAGCAGCGGCCACATGATGCCGAAGCGGTCGGCCAGCTTGCCCATGAGCACGCCGCCGATGCCGAAGCCCAGCATCAGCAGCGTGTAGGGCAGCGAGGCCTGCGCACGGTCGATGCCGAACTCGGCCTGCACCGAGGGCAGCATCACCGACACCACGTACATGCCGCTGCTGCCGACCGTCATGATCAGCAGCGTGAGGCCGAGCCGCACCATGGCGTAGCGCGAGTCGGGCTGGTGGGAGGGGTGGCGTGCTGCGAGCGTCTCCGTCATCGTTCTCTTTCTTGTCCTGCATGCGGCCGTCGGGAAGACGGCGAGGTCGAGCATACAAGGCAAGACGCGATGGCGCCCGAGCGCACCGCGCCCGGGCGGCGCGGCAATGCCCCGGAGCCTTGTCAGCCCACCGACGGCGCGACCAACGGCTGCGCGGCCGAGGCCTTGGGCATCGGACCGCCCGGCCTGGGCTTGTCGTCGCAGCCGGCGGCCATCAGGCCGAGGCAGCAGCAGAGTGCGAGGAAGAGGTTTCGCATGCGAGACATGCTAGGACCGACCAGGGGGTGGTCAAGTCGGACGCCGCGCCGATTGGAACGTCGTCTTGCTCCTCCCCCCTCTGGGCGAAGGTCGGGATGGGGGCATGCAGCGCATCGTGCGGAGGCTGCGTGCCCCCACCCCGGCCTTCCCCCAGCGGGGGAGGGAGAAAGAGAGGGTCAGCGCGCGGGACGCTCGCCGGCGGCGAGGCGGCGCTCGATGTCGTCGAGCACCGGCATGAGCTCGGCCACGCTGTCGATCACGTAGTGCGCGCCGGACGCCTTCAGCTGCTCGGTGGCCTGCTCGCGGCGTGCCTGCTGCTCGTCGGCGCCGAGCGCCTGCCATTCGGCCAGGGTCAGCCCCATCACGTTGCCGCTGACCGCGAGGCCCACGGCCCAGGTGCCGGCGTTCAGGCCTTCCTCGAGGCCCACGCCGGTGTCGTCGACTTTCACCACGGTGTGCGCCGGCCACACGCCGAGGTCGGCGAAGCAGCGGTACATCATCAGCGGCGAAGGCCGGCCGGCCGCCAGGTCGCCCGCGCACACGATGTTGTCGGGCACATAGCCGCCCTGCGCCGCGATGGCCGCGACCACTTCCATGATCGGGCGGTTGTAGCCGGTGGTCGAGCCGATCTTCATGCCGCGCGCACGCGCCGCGGCCACGGCGTCGAGCGCGCCCGGAATGAAGTCGGCATGGTCGCGCGCGCTGGCGGCATTCATCGGCGTGAACACCTCGTAGAGCCGGTCGACGTCGGCATCATTGAAGGCATGGCCGTGCTTCGCTTCCCACTGCGCGGCAATGCGCGGCAGCGAGCCCAGCGCCTTGATGTGGTCCCACTTGGCCATGCCCATCGGGCCGCGCGCCTCGGCGATGGTGATCTCGATGCCGAACTGCTCGAACAGCTTCACGAACGCGCCCATGGGCGCGCAGGAGCCGAAGTCGAGGATGGTGCCGGCCCAGTCGAAGACGACGGCCTGGAGTTTCGAGGAATGCAGATCGGACATGGCGAAGTTCGTTCAGGAGAAATGGGATGTCACCAGCCGGCGAACACGTCGTGCGCGATGCCGAACCCGGTGCTGGCGCCGGTGCCGCTGGTGACCAGCACCACGCGGGTCGCATCGTCGGGCGCGTCGATCACGCAGGGCGTGGTCTTCGAGGAGGGGTAGACGCCGTTCCAGCGCTCGACGATCTGCGCGCTCTCGAGGTCGAGCGTGCTGCGCAGGTGGCGCAGGATCAGCCGGTCGACCTCCTCCAGCGCGAAGGGCTCGGGCGCGGCGGCGTAGTGGTGCGAATCGCCGACCACCAGCGAACCGTCCGCGCTCTGCACCACGATCAGGTGGATGCCGTGCGCGAGCGAAGCCGCTTCTTCCTGCTGCAGGCGCTCGCGCAGCGCGGCCGCCTCGGGCAGCGTGCTGTAGCCCTCGTAGCGCACCAGGCTCAGGTCCATCATCACCGCGCCGGGCAGCCGGAAGCCGGCCTCGGGCTGCACGCGCAGCATCTGCAGCCGGCACAGCGTGAGGTCATGGGCCGCGATGCGATCGGCGAACAGGCCATGCAGTTCGCTGTGGGTGCAGACCACCACGCGCTCGGCATGCAGCTCGCCACGCGAGGTGCGAACGCGCGGCGTCTGCACTTCGAGCACGGCCTCGCCAAAGCGGAAGGTCACACCATGCGCGCGCGCCAGCCAGGCGGCGAGCCGGCCGATCGCGGTGCGCGATTCCACGCGCAGCTCGTGCGGGCTGAAGAGCACCGAGCGCGCCTCGGCCAGGTGCAGCGCGGGCGCCTTGGCCTGGGCCTCGGCGGCGTCGATCAGCTGGCAGGCCTCGCCCATGGGCGTGCGCATGAAGGCCTCGAGCACCGCATGCGCCTCGGGCCGGTAGGCCGCGAGCCACAGGTGGCGATGCACGATGTCGATGTCGGCCTGCGGCGCGATCTCCTGCCACACGTCGCGCGAATGCATGGCGCGGCGCCAGCTGTCGCCCGGCGCCTGGCCGGTCACGGTGATGAAGCCGAAGTTGCGGATCGAGGCGCCGATGCATGCAGCGTCGCGCTCGATCACGCAGACCCGCAGGCCGCGCCTGGCGGCGGTGTAGGCATGCGCGAGGCCGACGATGCCGGCGCCGACGACGATGACGTCGAACGAGGAGGAGTTGGGAGCGGCGGTCAACGGTGTCTCCAGGCTTGGGTGCGCACGAGCGCCCAGCGGCCGGCCAGCGCGAACAGGCCGCGGCCGGCGGCGGCCGTGAGCATGATCAGCGAGGCCATGGCCGCGGCGGGCGCCACGTCGCCGGCATCGTCCATGTTGAGCACGGCGATGGCGGCCAGCGTGGTCTGCGGCGAATAGAGGAACACGACGGCCGAGACGGTGGTCATCGCGTTGACGAAGAAGTAGCCGCCGACGTTGAGCACCGTGGGCAGCGCGACCGGCAGGTGCACGCGCCACAGGGTGCGCCAGAACGGGATGCCCATCGATTCGGAGACCAGCTCGTACTCGCGGTCGAGCTGGCGCAGCGCGGTCAGCGAGGTGAGGTGCGCGACCGAGAAGAAATGCGCCACGGTGCAGACCACGAGGATGGTCATGCTGCCATAGATGGCGCGCAGCGGGTTCGAGGGCGAGATGAAGAAGAAGATGTAGCCCACGCCGAGCACCAGGCCCGGCACGGCGAGCGGCAGGTTGGCCAGCAGGTTCAGCAGTTCGCGCAGCAGGCCGAAGTGGCGCGGCTTCTCGACCAGGTAGGCCGAGACGAAGGTGAGCAGCGCGCCCGCCACGGCGGCGCAGAGCGCGAGCCGCAGCGAGTTGAAGTAGCTGCCCCAGCCGCCGCCGTCCATGTTGCTGAAGTCGTAGTTCTTCAGCGAGGGCGCGAGCTGGTAGGGCCAGTAGGTGGCGAGCGAGGCGAACACGGCCATGCCGATCATCACGAGGATGGCGCAGGCCGTGAGCGCGCAGAACACGAGCAGCGCGCGGTCGCGCGTGCGCACCGGCTCGGGCCGGTAGGGCGTGGCGCGCGCCGACAGCGCGGCGGCCTGCTTGCGACGCACGTGGCGTTCGACCAGGAAGGACAGCACGGCCGGGATCAGCAGCACGAAGCCCACCACCGCGCCCATCTGGAAGTTCTGCTGCCCGACCACCTGCTTGTAGATGTCGGTCGCGAGCACGCCGGTCTGGCCGCCCACCACCTTGGGCACGCCGAAGTCGGTGATCACCAGCACGAACACCACCATCGCGGCCACGATCAGCCCGTAGCGCGTGGACGGCAAGGTGACGGTGCGGAACATGCGCCAGCGCGAAGCACCGAGGGTCTGCGCGGCCTCGTAGAGGCGACCGTCGGAGGTCGCCATCGCGGTGGTGAGGATCAGCAGCGCATGCGGCAGGGTCCAGAACACCGAGCCCAGCACGATGCCCAGCGGACCGTAGATGGACGCGCCACCGAGCAGGCCCTTGAACAGGCCCTGGTTGCCGAACAGGTAGACCAGGCTGATGGCGGGCAGCAGCGAGGGCGCGAGCAGCGGTATCAGCGCGACGGCGCGCAGCACGCCCTTGGCCGGCATGCACGAGAGCGTGAGGCCGTAGGCATAGACATAGGCGATGGCGGTGCAGATCACGGCGCTGATCGCGGCCAGCCAGAGGCTGTTGAAGGCGGACTGGACCAGGGCGGGGTTGTCGAGGTAGCGCGCGAAGTTGGCGAGGCCTACGAAGCCGCCTTCGCGGTCGAAGAAGCTCTGGCCTACGAGGGCGCTGACGGGGAAGGCGACGATGACCAGCAGCAGTGCGACGACGAGCAGTACGGCGGCGCCGGTGAGCCAGCGCTCGCGGTCTACGGCGTTGGCGCGCATCGGCGCTACGGGGATTGCTGCAATGGCTTCTTGGGTGCTGCTCATTTTGATTGTCCGGGGCGCGTGCACAGGACAGCGGGTACTTCCCTCCGCGAATGTCCCCCGCCTTCGGCTCCTCCTTTATTTCGCTGCGGGAAGCACCCACTGCCCTGTGCACGTGGGCGCAGCAGTGGTGCGGGCCGATTCAGCCGCCGCGTCCCAGGCTCACGTCGATGGGGTACTCCCCGCAGCGAAATAAAGGAGGAGCCCGAAGGGCGGGGGACATTCGCGGAGGGGAGTACCCCATCGGCGTGAGCCCGCCCCGAGCGGACCCTATCGAGAGCCAGAGCGCAAGACGTCATTCAATGCGCCAGCACCGACAACGCATGCAAAGGCAACTGGATATGCACCATGCTGCTCGGCACCAGCGGCTCGCCGCCATGGCCTTGCGCATCGGCCGGCAGCTCGGCCTCGATCTCGATGCCCAGCGGCTCGCAGGCCAGGCGCGCGGCGGTGCGGTTGCCGAAGAACTCGGTGTCGAGCAGGCGTGCCGCGAAGCTGTTGGCGCCGAGCTCGGCACCGAAGCGCTTCACCACCACGTGCTCGGGACGGATGCCCACGGTGGCCTGCGAACCCACGCTGAGGTTGCCGGGGGCGCAGAACAGCTCGGCGTCGCGCACGCGCACCTTGCCGTCTGCCAGCACCGTGGCCGGCAGCATGTTCATGCGGCCGACGAAGCCCGCGACGAAGCGCGTGCGCGGCTGGCGGTAGAGCTCGTCGGGCGTGCCGGCCTGTTCGATGCGACCGTCGTGCATCAGCACCACGCGGTCGGCCATCGAGAGTGCCTCTTCCTGATCGTGCGTGACCATGATGGTCACGATGCCCAGGCGCTTCTGCAGCGCGCGGATCTCGGTGCGCAGGCTCGCGCGCACCTGCGCATCGAGCGCCGACAGCGGCTCGTCGAGCAGCAGCAGCCGCGGATTGGGCGCGAGCGCGCGGGCCAGTGCCACGCGCTGCTGCTGGCCGCCCGAGAGTTGTACCGGGTACTTGTCGGCATGCGCCGCCAGGCCCACCAGGTCGAGCATCTCGCGCGAACGCTTGGCCATCTCGCGTGCCAGCGCGCCCGTCGGATGCAGGCCGTAGGCGATGTTCTGCGCCGCCGTCAGGTTGGGGAACAGCGCATACGACTGGAACACCACGCCGAAGCCGCGCGCCGCCGGCGGCAGGCCCGCGATGTCCTGGCCGCCGAGCAGGATTTGCCCGCGGTCCGCGCGCTCGATGCCGCAGACGATGCGCAGCAAGGTCGTCTTGCCGCAGCCCGAGGGGCCGAGCAGGCAGACGAACTCACCAGGTTCGATGGTGAGATCGATGCCGTCGAGCACGCGCGTCGCGCCGAAGGATTTTTCGATGCCGCGGAGGGAAAGAAAACTGGTCATGAGGGTATCCACCGTTCGCCCTGAGCCTGTCGAAGGGCTGCTTCGCTCGCGCCAGGCTTCGACAGGCTCAGCCCGAACGGTTGGGCGTGCATCAGAGCGGGGCCTTCTTTTCCGACTTCGATTCGTAGCGCTTCGACCACTCGGCCAAGATGCGGTCGCGGTTCGCGGCGGCCCAGGTGAAGTCGTTCTTGGCCAGCAGCTTCTCCACGTCGCCCGGCACGAATTCCAGTTTTTCCTGGATGCCCGGCAGCGCCAGCACCGCGAAGTTCTTCGCATAGAGCTCGTTGGCCTGCTTCGTCACGGCCCAGTCGGCCAGCGCCTTGGCGGCGTCCTGCTTCTTGCTGGTCTTGATGATGCCGGTGGCTTCCATGTCCCAGCCCAGGCCTTCCTTGGGCAGCACGATGTCGATCGGCGCGCCGTCGCGCTTGGTCTTGTTGGCGCGGTACTCGAAGGACATGCCGAGCGCGAACTCGCCGGCGCCGGCCTGGCGGCAGGGCTTGCTGCCCGACTGGCTGTAGATGCCGATGTTCTGGTGCAGCGCGTCCATGTACTTCCAGGCCTTGTCCTCGCCCATCATCTGGATCCAGCCCGAGACCATCAGGTAGCCGGTGCCCGAGGCGGCCGGGTTGGGCATCGTGATCTGGCCCTTGTAGACCGGGTTCGTGAGGTCGGCCCAGCTCGTGGGCTTGGGCAGGTTCTTCTTCGTCGCTTCGGCGGTGTTGAAGCAGATGGCCGAGGACCACACGTCCATGCCGACCCACTTGGGCGGGTTGGCCGGATCGCGCATGGTGGGCTTCACCGCGTCGAGGCCCTTGGGCGCGTAGGGCTGCAGCATGCCTTCCTTGTCGAGCAGCATCAGCGAGGTGGCGGCCAGGCCCCACACCACGTCGGCCTGCGGGTTGGCCTTCTCGGCCAGCAGCTTGGCGGTGACGATGCCGGTGGAGTCGCGCACGAACTTCAGCTCGATGCTCGGGTTCTCCTTCTCGAACGCGGCCTTGTAGGCCTGCACCTGGTCGGCTTCGAGCGCGGTGTAGACCAGCAGCTCGGTGCGGCCCTGGGCGGTGGCGGCAAAGGCCAGCGAAAGCAGGGCGGGCACGGCGGCCCAGCGAAGACAACGACGCAGCATGTGAGATCCCTCGGGAAAGATTGGAGCGAGAAACGGGAGAAAAAAGAAAACGCAACACGGTGGCGTGGGCCTGCCGTGGACGCGGCGATGCTCGCAGCGGCGTGTGACAGGGATTTGTCAAACGCATGCGTTGGGGCATGCCAAAACCCTTCCCGCGACCGGGCTCGCACGGGCGGTCACGGCCTTGTCATCGAGATCCGCGAACTTCGGTGTGCTGTCGCACGCGCTCCGTTTCAGAACAATGACACTCGACCTCGCCGAGATCGCCCGCCTTTTTGCCGAACGCGGCGGCGTGGCCTATGCGGGCGAGCCGGTGTCGCAGGCCGAGCACGCGCTGCAATGCGCCTGGCTGGCCGAACAGGCCGAGGCCGGCGATGCGCTGGTCACGGCCGCGCTGCTGCACGACCTGGGCCACCTGCTGATCGCCGAGCACCAGACCCTCGAGCGCTCGCCGACCGAGCTCGGCATCGACGACCGCCACCAGTACATCGCGCTGCCGCTGCTGCGCGGCGCCTTCGGCCTCGAGGTGCGCGAGCCGATCCGACTGCACGTGGATGCCAAGCGCTACCTCTGCGCGACCCGGCCCGACTACTTCGCGCGACTGTCGCCCGATTCGGTGCGCAGCCTGCAGTTGCAGGGCGGGCCGATGAACGAAGCGGCCGCGCGACGCTTCGCGGACCATCCGTGGTCGGGCGATGCGATCCGGCTGCGGCTGTGGGACGAGGAGGCGAAGGTCGAAGGGCTGAAGACGCCGCCGCTCTCGCACTTCCTGGCGACCGCGGCGCGGGCGATGCTGGACACGTACTGAAGAGCGCGGGACGCGGGTCGCATGCCGTGCCGGCATGTTTCAGCCCGGTTTAAGAAACATTTGTCTACCATGGCCTCCTCACGATGACCGGCGCGCCCGCGCCAGCGAGGAAAGCCAGCATGTCCCCCACCGTCAACGAACGCGCCCAGACCTTCCTGCAGGTGCTGCGCCGCGTCTTCAAGCTCGCGGCGCCCTACTTCCGGTCCGACGAGAAATGGAAGGCGCGGCTCATGTTCGCGACCATCGTCGCGCTCAACCTGGGCTACGTGTATGTGGCGGTGCTCGGCAACCAGTGGTATGGGCGCTTCTACGACGCGCTGCAGAACAAGGACGCGGCGAGCTTCTGGCGCGAGGTCGGCGTGTTCGGCTGGATCGCCTTCTTCAACATCGCGGTGCAGGTGCTGAAGTTCTACGTGACGCAGCTGCTGCAGCTGCGCTGGCGCACCTGGATGACGCGCGAATACATGTCGCGCTGGATGGCCGACCGGACCTTCTACCACCTCGAGCTCGCGCGCTACGCCGGCAAGGAAGGCCAGGCGCCCGACAACCCCGACCAGCGGATCCAGGAAGACGTGCAGATGTTCACCAGCGCCACCATGTCGCTGTCGATGGGCCTGCTGAACGCGGTCGTCACGCTGATGAGCTTCATCGGCCTGCTCTGGGGCCTGTCGGGCAACTTCTCGTTCACCTTCAGCGGCACCACCTACCAGGTGGTGGGCGCGATGGTCTGGATCGCGCTCGCCTATTCCATCGTGGGCACCGCGATCACCCACTTCATCGGCCGCCCGCTGATCGGGATCAACTTCCGCCAGCAGCGCTACGAGGCCGACTTCCGGCACCACCTGATGCGCGTGCGCGAGTACAGCGAGGCGGTGGCGCTGGACCACGGCGAGAAGGTCGAGCGCGCCCAGCTCGACACGCGCTTCGGCAACGTGCTGCGCAACTACCTGCTGCTGATCAAGCAGCAAAAGAACCTCGTCACCTTCACCTCCTTCTTCGGCCAGGCGGCCGTGATCTTCCCGTTCCTCGTCGCGGGGCAGCAGTACTTCGGCGGCGCCTTCCAGCTTGGCCACCTGATGCAGATCGGCTCGGCCTTCGGCAAGGTGCAGGAGTCGCTGAGCTGGTTCGTCGACAACTACGACAGCCTGGCCGTCTGGCGCGCCACCGCCGACCGCCTCTCGAGCTTCGACGAGGGCATGACCGCGCACGCCGCGCGCCCCGACACGCTGGAGCGCGCGCCGGCCGCGGCGCTGCGCACGCAGGACCTGTCGGTCGCGCTGCCCAACGGCACGCCGCTGCTCAGCGGCGCCGCCCTGTCGGTGCAGCCCGGCGACAGCGTGCTGGTGCAGGGCCCCTCGGGCAGCGGCAAGTCGACGCTGTTCCGCGCCTTCGCGGGCATCTGGCCGTTCTCGAAGGGCCGGCTCGAGGTGCCCGAGGACGTGGCCTTCATGCCCCAGCGTCCCTACGTGCCCGACGGCAAGCTGCGCGATGCCCTGACCTATCCCAACCCGTCGACGGATTTCAGCGACGACCAGTTGCGCCAGGCCCTGGCCGATGCGCTGCTGCCCGACCTCGTGGCGCGCCTCGACGACAGCGACGCCTGGGGCCAGAAGCTCTCGGGCGGCGAGCAGCAGCGGCTCGCGATCGCGCGCGTGCTGCTCAAGAAGCCGCGCTGGATCTTCGCCGACGAGATCAGCAGCGCGCTCGACGCGCCGGCCGAGCGCACGCTCTACCAGCGGCTGGCCGGGATGGTGCGCGAGAAAGGCGGCGCGATGGTCTCGATCGCGCACCGCGCCGCGGTCGGCGAGTTCCACACCCAGCGCTGGACGCTGGTGCCCGAGGCCGAGGGCGCGCCCGCGCGCTATCGCGTGGAGGTGGTGCCGGGCACGGCCGGCTCGGCATAGCGCGCCCAGCCCTTGGCGCGCAGCTCGCACGCCGGGCACTCCCCGCACCCATAGCCCCAGGCCTGCCGGTGCGTGCGGTCGCCCAGGTAGCAGGTGTGGGTCTCCTCCACGATCAGGTCCACCAGCGGCTGGCCGCCGAGGCGGTGCGCGAGCTGCCAGGTCTCGGCCTTGTCGATCCACATCAGCGGCGTGTCGATCACCAGCCGGCGCTCCAGCCCCAGCGACAGCGCGAGCTGCATCGCCTTCATGGTGTCGTCGCGGCAGTCGGGGTAGCCCGAGAAGTCGGTCTCGCAGACGCCGGTGACGATCACCTGCAGCCCGCGCCGGTAGGCCAGCGCGCCGGCCAGCGTGAGGAACAGCAGGTTGCGTCCCGGCACGAAGGTGTTGGGCAGGCCGTCGGCCTGCATCTCGAACGCGACCTCCTCGGTCAGCGAGGAACCGCCGAGCTGCGCCAGCGCCGCGAGCGTGAGCACGTGGTCCTGGCCCAGGCGCGGCGCCCAGTCGGGAAAGCGCGCGCGCAGCGAGGCCAGGATGCCGGCGCGCACGTCGAGCTCGACGCGGTGGCGCTGGCCGTAGTCGAAGCCCAGGGTCTCGACGCGCTGGTACTTCGAGAGGGCGTCGGCCAGGCAGGTGGTCGAGTCCTGCCCGCCGGAGAACAGGACGAGGGCGGTGGTGTGCAGGGGCATGAGGGGCTCGGGCAATGGATGGCAGGGCGCGTCGGTGCGCGGGAACGGCGGACCGTGTAGTCCGAACGCGCGATTTTCGCAGCCCGCGCCGCGGCCGCTACCGGCGGCGCGCGGGCCTCGCTACGATGGCCGCGACACCCCACCCACCCAACCGCACCGCCGCCATGACCACCAAACACCTCGCCGCCTGGGCCGCCACCTTCCTCGTGATGGCGCTGATCGACTCGCTCTGGCTCGGCGTGATCGCCAAGAGCCTCTACCAGCAGGGGCTGGGCCACCTGATGGCCTCCGAGCCGAAGCTGGGCTTCGCGGCGCTGTTCTACCTGCTGTATCCGGTGGGGCTGGTGTTCTTCGCGGTGCTGCCCGGCGCCGAGGCCGCGAGCCTCGCGCGCACCGCGCTGCTCGGCGCCCTGCTCGGCCTGTTCGCCTATGCCACCTACGACCTCACCAACCTCTCGATCATGAAGGGTTGGCCGCTGGGCCTGTCGCTGCTCGACATGGCCTGGGGCACCTTCGCGAGCGGCGTGGCCGCGACCGCGGGCGGGGCGGCGCTGCGCTGGATGGGCGGGCGCTGAAATCGGGATCGGACAGCCGGACGCAGAAGGGAACCCAAAGCTCGCAAAAGTCGCGGAAGGAAACCCATCTGCTTCGGCTGTTCCCTTCTTCTACTTCTGCGACTTCTGCGTACCTTCGCGCCCTCTGCGTCCTGCCTCCGCTCCCGTATTCAGAGAAAACGCTCGAGCAGCTTGCGCGACGCCCGGTCGAGCGCCTTCACGTCGGCGATGCGGAACTGCACCCCGTGCGCGCTCGCGATCAGCAGCGCGCCGTGCTCGAGCCGGCGGATGTCCTCCTCGGCCTTGAGCACGAAGCGGGTGTCGCCGCGGTCGGTGCTCACGGTCCAGGTGCTGGGCACGCCGAAGCTCGACACGGCATGCAGCTTGAGCAGCGTGGGCGCGAAGTCGCGCACCGCGAGTTCTTCCTCGAGCAGCACGCGCGCCGCGGGCGGCAGTTGATCGACGCGGTCGATCCACACCAGCTCGCGGCCCTCGCCGCCGACCAGCGAGACGCCCTCGTCCGGCGCGCTGAGCGGAAAGGCCCGCACCGCCGAGATGCCCACGTGCCGCTGGCCCTGCGCATCGGTCAGCACCAGCCGGCCGAAGGCATCGCGCTCGAGCGCGAAGTCGGCGGGGGTGGTGGTCGTCGTCGTTTCCATCATGCCTCTCCCGCCGGATGCGCCGCATGGCTCACAGGGATGCCCTGCGCGCCCACGCGCTCGTTGGCCGCGCCTTCGCTGGCGTCGTCGTCGCCCTGGCGCAGTTGCGCCTGGTAGAGGCGCCAGTAGGCGCCCTGCTTGTCCATCAGCGCGTCGTGCGGGCCGACCTCGACGATCTCGCCGCGGTCCATCACCACCAGGCGGTCGGCCTTGCGCAGGGTCGAGAGCCGGTGCGCGATCGCGATCGTGGTGCGGCCCTGCACGAGGTTGTCGAGCGCCTTCTGGATCTCCTTCTCGGTCTCGGTGTCGACCGCCGAGGTGGCCTCGTCGAGGATCAGGATGCGCGGGTCGATCAAGAGCGCGCGCGCGATGCTGATGCGCTGGCGCTCGCCGCCCGACAGGCCCTGGCCGCGCTCGCCCACCAGCGAGTCGTAGCCGTGCGGCAGCCGCAGGATGAAGTCGTGCGCATGGGCGGCGCGCGCCGCGGCCACGATCTCCTCGCGCGTGGCGTCGGGCTTGCCGTAGGCGATGTTCTGCGCGATGGTGCCGAAGAACAGGAAGGGCTCCTGCAGCACCAGCCCGACGTGGCGCCGGTAGTCGGCCACGGCGAAGCGGCGGATGTCGGTGCCGTCGACCTCGATCGCGCCCTCGGTGGCGTCGTAGAAGCGGCAGATCAGGTTGACCAGCGTGCTCTTGCCCGAGCCGCTGTGGCCCACCAGGCCGATCATCTCGCCGGGCTCGATGCGCAGGTCGAGGTCGTGGATGACGGCGCGCGAGCCGTAGCGAAAGCCCAGCGCCTTCATCTCGATGGCGCCCTGCACGCGCTCCACCTTCACCGGGTTGACCGGCTCGGGCACGTTGCTCACGTGGTCGAGGATGTCGAAGATGCGCTTGGCGCCGGCCGCGGCCTTCTGCGTCACCGAGACGATGCGGCTCATCGAGTCCATGCGCGTGTAGAAGCGGCCGATGTAGGCGATGAAGGCGGTCAGCACGCCCACCGTGATGCTGCCGCGCGCCACCTGCCAGATGCCGAAGGCCCAGACCACCAGCAGGCCGATCTCGGTCAGCAGCGACACCGTGGGCGTGAACACCGACCAGGTGCGGTTGAGCTTGTCGTTGACCTGCAGGTTGTAGGCGTTGGCGGCGCGGAAACGCTCGGCCTCGCGGCGCTCCTGCGCGAAGGCCTTGACCACGCGGATGCCGGGAATGGTGTCGGCCAGCACGTTGGTGACCTCGGACCAGACGCGGTCGATCTTCTCGAAGCCGGTGCGCAGGCGGTCGCGCACCACGTGGATCATCCAGGCGATGAAGGGCAGCGGCACCAGCGTGACCACGGCCAGCAGCGGATTGATCGAGATCAGGATCGCCGCCGTCATGACGATCATCAGCACGTCGTTGGCGAAATCGAGCGCGTGCAGCGACAGGAAGACGTTGATGCGGTCGGTTTCGGAGCCGATGCGTGCCATCAGGTCGCCGGTGCGCTTGCCGCCGAAGTAGTCGAGCGGCAGGGTCAGCAGGTGCTCGTAGGTGGTGGTGCGCAGGTCGGCGCCGATGCGCTCGGACACCAGCGCCAGCAGGTAGGTGCGCGCCCAGCCCAGGCCCCAGCCGACCAGCGCCGCGCCGAGCAGCCCGCTCAGGTAGAGGCCCACGCGCATCGGATCGATCTTCTGCCCGTTCTGGAACGGGATCAGGATGTCGTCCATCAGCGGGATCGTGAGGTACGGAGGCACCAGGGTGGCGGCCGTGGACAGCACGGTGAGGAAGAAGCCGGCGATCAGCTGCTTGCGGTAGGGCCGCGCGAAGCGGCCCAGCCGCAGCAGCACCCAGGTCGAGGGCGGGGTCTGGAGCTCGGTGTCGACCTCGTCGCCATCGGCCTCGGGTGTCGCGCGCGCGACACCCGCCGCGTTGGCACGCTGGCCGAACAGCCGCAAAAGACGCAGCGCGGCGACCTGCTGGGCCAGCGTGTAGCGCCAGCGCACCAGCCGGCCACGCCCGTCCACGAGGTCGAGCAGGCCGACCCCGGACTGGTCGCTCAGCTGCAGTTCGAGCGCCGGGTCGGCGAGCGACCACTCACGCCACACGCCTTTGCCACCGGGCTCCAGCGCCAGCAGCCGCTGGTCGGTGAGCGCCACCAGGCCAAAACTGAAACGAAGTTCTTCATCGAGGTCAACCGACAGTGTTGCCAGAACGTTTTCCGCGACTGCGAGCCGGCTTTTCAGAGCCTCTGAAACCGCTTCGTTTTCGCCCTCCTGGGTGCCGACTGGATCGTGATGTTGCATTGTGTTTCTTTGACTCTTGCCCGTCGCGGCCCGCTGGGACCGCGCCATGACGCCCTTCGCGGGGCGCCGATTCTGACCGATCGCCATGGGCGCGCTTGAAGGCGCCGCGGTGCTCGGCCAAAGCACATCGAACGTTTGCATGACCCGTTTCGACGACATTCGCCTGCTGCGCATCAACTATTTGCGCGGCCCGAGCATCTGGACCTACCGCCCGGTGCTCGAAGTCTGGCTGGACCTCGGCCGGCTCGAGGAATTCCCCTCCAACAAGATCGAAGGCTTCGGCGACCGGCTGACGACCCTGCTGCCGGCGTTGATCGAGCACCACTGCGGCGTCGGCGAGCGCGGCGGCTTCATCCAGCGGCTGCGCGAAGGCACCTGGTCGGGCCACGTGCTCGAGCACGTGGTGATCGAGCTCTTGAACCTGGCCGGCATGGCCACCGGTTTCGGCCAGACCCGCGAGACCTCGGTCTCGGGCACCTACCGCATGGTGTTCCGCTCGCGTGACGAGCAGGTGGCGCGGGTGGCGCTGGCCGAGGGCCACCGCATCATGATGGCCGCGATCAACAACGACCCGATCGGCCCGGCCGACGTGCAGGCCGCGATCGAGGCGATCAAGTCGAAGGTCGACGACTGCTACCTCGGCCCGAGTACCGAAGCGATCGTGAATGCCGCGATCGACCGCGACATCCCCTACATGCGCCTGAACAGCGGCAACCTGGTCCAGATGGGCTACGGCGCCAACCAGCAGCGCATCTGGACCGCCGAGACCGACTACACCAGCGCCATCGGCGAATCGATCGCCAGCGACAAGGTGCTGACCAAGTCGCTGCTCGCGGGCTGCGGCATCCCGGTGCCCGGCGGCCAGGCGGTCGCCAGCCCGGCCGAGGCCTGGGAAGTGGCCGAGGAAATGGGCGTGCCGGTGGTGGTCAAGCCCTCCGACGGCAACCACGGCCGCGGCGTGATCCTCGACCTGACGAAGCGCGAGGACATCGAGGCCGCCTTCTCGGTGGCCGAGCGCCATGGCAGCGAAGTGCTGGTCGAGCGCTACATCCGCGGCGAGGAACACCGCGTGCTGGTGGTCGGCGGCCGCATGGTGGCGGCCGCGCGCGGCGAGACCGTCTGGGTCACGGGCGACGGCAAGTCGAACTGCAGCGAACTCATCGACCTGCAGATCAACAGCGACCCGCGCCGCGGCGACACCGAGGACTTCCCGCTGTCGTTCCTCGGCGCGCGCGACGGCGCGATCCTGTCGGACCTGCGCCGCCAGGGCCTGGCGCCCGAGTCGGTGCCCGAGGCCGGCCGCCGCGTGCTGATCCAGCGCAACGGCAACGTCGCGATCGACTGCACCGACAGCGTCCATCCCGAGGTCGCGCACATGGTCGAGCTGGCCGCGCGCGTGGTCGGCCTGGACATCGCCGGCATCGACCTGGTGTGCGAGGACATCTCGAAGCCGCTCGGCCCGCAGGGCGGCGCCATCGTCGAGGTGAACGCCGGCCCCGGCCTGCTGATGCACCTGAAGCCGGCCGTCGGCTCGCCGCGCCCGGTGGGCCGCGCGATCTGCGACCACCTGTTCCCCGACGACTCGCAAGGCCGCATCCCCGTGGTGGGCGTGGCCGGTTCGCGCGACAACGCGGTGATCGCCCGCCTGGTGGCCTGGCTGGTCGGCCTCGGCGGCCGCCACACCGGCCTGGCCTGCCGCGACGGCCTGTTCCTCGAGCGCCGCCGCGTCGACGCGCGCGACAGCGCCAACTGGGAAGCCGGCCACCGCCTGCTGATGAACCGCCAGGTGCAGGCCGTGGTGATCGAGAACGGCGCGCGCACCATCCTGCAGGACGGCCTGCCCTACGACCGCTGCGAGGTCGGCATCGTGACCGACCTCGGCGGCTTCGAGCAGCTGGGCGACTTCGACATCCGCGAGAGCGACCACATGGTCAAGGTGTTGCGCACCCAGGTCGACGTGGTGCTGCCCGAGGGCACCGCGGTGCTCAACGCCGACGACGAACGCGTGGCCGGCCTGGCGCCGCTGTGCGACGGCGGCGTGATCCTCTACAGCGTGGACGCGCAGGCCGCGTCGCTGACGGCCCACCAGGCCGCCGGCGGCAAGGCGGTGCTGATCCGCCAGGACCGCGTGGTGCTGGCCAACGGCACCAGCGAATCCTTCCTGCCGGGCCTGGGCCGCCTCACCGTGTGGCGCGCCACCCATGCGGGCGTCAGCCTCGAGAGCCTGCTGGCCGCCGTGGCCGCGGCCTGGGCGCTGGGCATTCCGCTCAACCTCATCGGCGCGGGCATCGAAGCCTTCGAGGCCGACCTGCAGGCGGCACTGGCCTCGCTGCAGCTCTCGCAGAGCCAGCCCTCGCCCCAGCTTCAGCTTGCCTGATCCAGCTCGCCTGATCCATCCGGTCCCCCCGCCTCGGCGCGGGGGCACCCGCCGATACCCCTGAAGAACCGCGCCGCCCCATGAAAGTCACCCGCACCCGCGCCCTTCGCGGCCCCAACCTCTGGAGCCGCCACACCGCCATCGAGGCGGTCGTTGCCTGCGAAGGCGACGAGAACGCCATCGGCCGGCTGACCGGCTTCGAGGACCGCCTGCGCGCGGCCTTCCCGACCATCGGCGAGCTGCACCCGATGGTGCTGGGCCAGCCGCTGGCGCTGGCCCACGTGCTGGAGAACGCGGCCGTGGCGCTGCAGGCCCAGGCCGGCTGCGCGGTCAACTTCGGCCACACCTCGCCGACGCTCGAAGAAGGCGTCTACCAGGTGGTCGTGCAATACACCGAGGAGGCCGTCGGCCGCCGCGCGCTCGAGCTGGCCGAGGCGCTGATCGCCGCGGCGCAGAACGGCACCGCCTTCGACGCCACCGCCGCCATCACCGAGCTGCGCGACCTCGACGAATCGGAACGCCTGGGCCCGAGCACCGGCTCCATCGTCGACGCCGCCGTCGCGCGCGGCATCCCCTACCGCCGCCTCACCAGCGGCAGCCTGGTGCAGTTCGGCTGGGGCTCGAAGCAGCGCCGCATCCAGGCCGCCGAGGTCGACAGCACCAGCGGCGTGGCCGAGTCGATCGCGCAGGACAAGGAACTCACCAAGCAGTTGCTCAACGCCGCCGGCGTGCCGGTGCCGCTGGGCCGCCCGGTGTCCGACATGGACGACGCCTGGGCCGCCGCGCAGGAGATCGGCCTGCCCGTGGTGGTGAAGCCGCAGGACGGCAACCAGGGCAAGGGCGTGACCGTCAACATCACCACGCGCGAGCAGCTCGACGCGGCCTACACGGCCGCCGATGCCCACGGCGAGGTGATGGTCGAGAAATTCCTGCCGGGCTTCGACTTCCGCCTGCTGGTGGTGGGCGACCGCCTGGTGGCCGCCTCGCGGCGCGATCCGCCGCACGTGATCGGCGACGGCAGCGCCACCGTGCGCCAGCTGGTCGACACGGTCAACCTCGATCCGCGCCGCGGCGAGGGCCATGCCACCTCGCTGACCAAGATCCGCCTCGACGACATCGCCGTCGGCCGGCTCGAAGCGCAAGGCCTCACGCCTGACAGCGTGCCCGCGCTGGGCCAGCGCGTGGTGCTGCGCAACAACGCCAACCTCTCGACCGGCGGCACCGCCACCGACGTGACCGACACCGTGCATCCCGAGGTGGCGGCGCGCGCGGTCGACGCGGCGCAGATGGTCGGCCTGCACATCTGCGGCGTCGACGTGGTCTGCGAGAGCGTGCTGCGTCCGCTGGAAGAACAGCACGGCGGCATCGTCGAGGTCAATGCCGCACCGGGTCTGCGCATGCACATCTCGCCCTCGTTCGGCCGCGGCCGCGCGGTCGGCGAGGCGGTGGTCGACGCGCTGTTCGCCCAGGGCGACGACGGCCGCATCCCGGTGATCGCGGTCACCGGCACCAACGGCAAGACCACCACCACGCGGCTGATCAACCACATCGTCGCCTCCAGCGGCCTGCGCACCGGCATGACCAACACCGACGGCGTGTACGTCGACGGCCGCCAGACCGACAGCGGCGACTGCAGCGGCCCGAAGAGCGCGCGCAACGTGCTGCTGCATCCCGACGTGGACGCGGCCGTGTTCGAGGTCGCGCGCGGCGGCGTGCTGCGCGAGGGCCTGGGCTTCGACCGCTGCTCGGTGGCCGTGGTCACCAACATCGGCAGCGGCGACCACCTGGGCCTGAACTACATCACCACGGTCGAGGACCTCGCGGTGCTCAAGCGCGTGGTGGTGCGCAACGTGGCGCCCGGCGGCTACGCCGTGCTCAACGCGGCCGACCCCAACGTCGCCGCGATGGCCACCAACTGCCCGGGCGAGGTGATCTTCTTCGCCGCCGACCGCCAGCATCCGGTGATGGCCACGCACCGCGCGCAGGGCAAGCGCACCGTCTACGTCGACCAGGACACGGTGGTGGCGGCCGAGGGCTCGTGGCGCGAACGCATCTCGCTGCGCGACGTGCCGATCACGCGCGGCGGCAGCATCGGCTTCCAGGTCGACAACGTGATGGCCGCCGTGGCCGCGGCCTGGGCCGTGGGCCTGGACTGGGACACCATCCGCAGCGGCCTCGCGAGCTTCCTCAACGACGCCGCCGGCGTGCCCGGCCGCTTCAACGTGATGGACTACCGCGGCGCCACCGTGATCGCCGACTACGGCCACAACACCGACGCCATGCGCGCGCTGGTCTCGGCCGTGGACACCATGCCCGCGAAGAAGCGCTCGGTGGTCATCAGCGGCGCGGGCGACCGGCGCGATTCCGACATCCGCGACCAGACCGCGATCCTGGGCCAGGCCTTCGACGACGTGATCCTCTACCAGGACGCGGCCCAGCGCGGCCGCGCCGACGGCGAGGTGATGGGCCTGCTGCGCCAGGGCCTGCAGGGCGCGACCCGCACGCGCCAGATCGACGAGATCCGCGGCGAGTTCATCGCCATCGACGCCGCGCTGGCCCGGCTGCAGCCCGGCGACCTTTCGCTGATCCTGGTCGACCAGGTCGAGGAAGCGCTCGCTCACCTCGCCAAGCGCATCGCCGAGGGCTGAGCGCTCGGGCCGGGTCCCGCGGCCTGCGGCCTGCGGGATTCGTCCCACACGCGGGGGCGCGTCCCGCCGGGTCCGCAATCTGTGCCGTCCCACAGGCCGCGCGCGCCGCCCGGCCGGACACTGGGCCTCCAGTCGCGCACTGCCTCGCTCTCGAGGAAGTCGCGTCCTTTCCAGGAGGCACGATGACCCCAACGATCCACGCGGGAACGATCCCGACCCGTCGCGCGACGCGGCCGCTGCGTTCCCTTCGCATCCTCGCGCTCGCGGCCGGCCTGGTCGCGCTCGGCGCGCAGGCCCAGGCGCCCGGCTCCGAGGCCCGCATGCAGAAGGAGCGCGCCACCTGCGACGGCGTGCAGCAGGACCGCGCGGCCTGCCTGCGCGAAGCCGGCGCGGCACGGCAGGAAGCCGGCCGCAACGGCCTCACGAGCGCCGGCCCCGGCGGCTACGACGCCAATGCGCTCGCGCGCTGCCGCGAACAGCCGGCCGCCGATCGCGCCGACTGCGAAGCGCGCATCCGCGGCAGCGCGGGCGCCGGCCGCACCACCACCGAAGGCAGCGTGATGGGCGGCGGCGTGATCCGCGAGACCGTGACGCCCCTGCCCGCGCAGCCGGCACCGGCGCGCTGATCCCCCGTCCTCTTCATCGGCTGATCTCAAGGAGCCCACCATGAACCAGCGTCTTCTCCTCACCCGCGGCGCCGTTGCCGCCCTCGTGGCGCTCGGCGCCCTGGCCAGCGCCGGCACCGCCAGCGCGCAATCGCGCCGCGGCGACGCCACCTACGAACGCGAACTGGCCGTCTGCGGCCACAACCAGCAGGACCGCGCGGCCTGCATCCGCGAAGCCGGCGCGGCGCGCCAGGAAGCGGCACGCGGCGGCCTCACCGCCGCGCCCGACTACCGCCGCAACGCGCTGCAACGCTGCGCCTTGCAGCCGCCGGGCGACCGCGCCGACTGCGAAGCCCGCGTGCTCGGCGGCGAGGGCAACACCCGCGCCGCGGTCGACGGCAGCGTGATGGGCGGCGGCGTGATCCGCGAGTCGGTCACCACGGTCGTGATGCCGGCGCCCGCACCGTACCCGGTGGCCCCGCCCGCCCCGGTGATGCGCGCGCCCGAGCCCGTGATGGTGCCGCCGGCCGCTTATCCGGCCGCGCCGATGCCCTACCCGGCACCGCAGCCGATTCGCTGATCGCTATCGGCGTCCGGCAGCAAGGCGTCCCGCGGGGCGCCTTTTTCATGCGACGAATAAGCCTGAAGGCCCCGAAATCCGGGTGTTTTCCCTCTTGGCGAGAGCTTGCAAGGCTGCGAATCGATGCCCCGCAATGTCACAGAATTGTCATAAAAGCCCTGGGGGCTGCTAGCTATAGTTCTCGGCTCCTGCCTTACCGAGAAACTTTTCACCCATGAATGCCATCAAGGTCGCTCGCCGATTCATCGAAACGGACCCGGCCAACGAATCGGCCAAGATCCTCGCCCAGCTCGTGCTGGCCCTCGAATCCGAACGCAGCTTCGAACTCGTCACGCTCTACAGCCTCGACTACAAGAGCTTCCAGCTGGCGATGGACATCCTCAAGGAATGGCGCCTCGATCGCTACTACGCCAGCAAGTCCAAGCTGTTCGATCTGTCGCTGCAAGTCAGCGAGCTCGACAAGAGCAGCACCAGCAACTGAGATTCGACGGTTCCGCGCCTTTTCGTTTTCCGCTTTCCTCCCTCCCGCTTCCCGCCTCTCTCTTTCTCCCAGTTCCCCTCGCGTTCGACGCGACCGCTGCACCGTCGCAGCCGGCTGATCCGCTTCCCTCTCGCCTCCCGAACCCGCGCCGCGCGACGCGCCTGCTTTTGCGTGGGCGCGCGGCGGGAGCGCGCTCGCGTGGCGCTGGCATGCGCGCGTGTCGCGCCCGTGTCCCGCGAGCGCCGATGCGGCCTCCAGCCTTCTAATTTTTTGAAGGCCGAGCACTGCAACGCGCGCGATCTGTTGCCGATTTCCCTGGAAAGACCCGCCGCCGCCCCTTCCAATATTGGCAAGCCGGCGTACGTGCCATTCCCGATCCCGCCCCACCGATCCAGTCCTAGACTCCGACGCGGCAGGCGCACGCCCCGCATGACGGGCGCCCCGCGCCGTCCCTCATCAACCGGGTACTGGATCAAATGCAAGCAAAACACAGGATCGCCGTCATTCCCGGCGACGGCATCGGCGTCGAGGTGATGCCCGAGGGCCTTCGCGTGCTGGACGCCGTGGGCCGCCGCTTCGGCATCGATTTCTCGTTCGACCACTTCGACTGGGGCTCGGACCACTACGTGCGCACCGGCCTGATGATGCCGGCCGACTGGGACGACAAGATCCAGGGCCACGACGCGATCTACTTCGGCGCGGTGGGCGCGCCCGACAAGGTGCCCGACCACATCGCGGTGTGGGGCCTGCTGATCAAGATCCGCCGCGAGTTCGACCAGTACGTGAACCTGCGCCCGGTGCGCCTGATGCCCGGCGTGCCCGGCCCGCTGGCGCACCGCCAGCCCGGCGACATCGACTTCTTGGTGGTGCGCGAGAACACCGAGGGCGAATACACCTCGGTCGGCGGCCGCCTGTTCGAGGGCACGCCGCGCGAGATGGCGATCCAGGAAGCGGTGTTCACGCGCACGGGCGTGGACCGGATCATCGACTACGCGTTCCAGCTGGCGAGCCGCCGCAAGCGCAAGAACCTGGTGGCCGCGACCAAGTCGAACGGGATCTCGATCACGATGCCCTACTGGGACGAGCGCCTGGCCGAGATCGCCAAGCGCTACCCCGACGTGGCGACGAGCAAGTACCACATCGACATCCTGTGCGCGCACTTCGTGCAGCACCCCGACTGGTTCGACGTGGTGGTGGCCTCCAACCTGTTCGGCGACATCCTGTCGGACCTGGGCCCGGCCTGCACCGGCACCATCGGCATCGCGCCCTCGGGCAACCTGAACCCCGAGCGCAAGTTCCCCTCGCTGTTCGAACCGGTGCACGGCTCGGCCCCCGACATCGCGGGCAAGGGCATCGCCAACCCGATCGGCCAGATCTGGTCGGCCGCGCTGATGCTCGACCACCTCGGCGGCGACAACCCGGTCTACGCCGAAGCCTCGGCCGCCGTGCTCTCGGCCATCGAGACCGTGCTCAGCGAAGGTCCGCGCACCCGCGACATGGGGGGCACCGCCAACACCGTCGACGTGGGGCGTGCGATCGCCGAGTGCATCTCGGCATGAGCTTGTGCTTCCGCTGTCCGATTCATCGTGCCTTGGATGGGGTGCGTGGATCGGGGCGGGCACGCGCCGACGGGGTACTCCCCTCCGCGAATGTCCCCCGCCTTCGGCTCCTCCTTTATTTCGCTGCGGGGAGTACCCCGCCGACGCGCGCCAGACGCGCAGCGCCCGATCGGCCGGCACAACCCGAGCGCCTCCGTGCACAGGGCAGTGGGTGCTTCCCGCAGCGAAATAAAGGAGGAGCCGAAGGCGGGGGACATTCGCGGAGGGAAGTACCCGCTGTCCTGTGCACGCGCCCCGAACAGAAACAAACACGCAAAGCGATGACCCTCCAGCGATGAGCCTCTTCTTAATCAAGCGCCTTGCCACGCTGATCGGCACGCTGATCGGCGCCTCCATCATCGTCTTCCTGGTCCTGGAGATCCTGCCCGGCAACGCCGCGCAGATGCTCATGGGCCCGGATGCCGCCCCCGAAGCCGTCGCAGCCCTGGCCACCAAGCTCGGCCTCGACCAACCCGCCTGGACCCGCTACTGGCACTGGATCGCGGGCCTGCTCACCGGCGACCTCGGCGACTCCTACGCCTACAGCTCCCCCGTGCTCGACCTCATCCTCGAGCGCCTCGCACTCACCGTCCCCCTGGCCCTCTTGGCCATGGCCTTCACCACCGTGCTCGCCCTGCTCGTGGGCGTCACCGCCGCCGCCCGCCACAACAAGCTCGGCGACGTCGGCCTCATGGGCCTCACCCAGGTCGGCATCGCCATCCCCAACTTCTGGTTCGCCATCCTGCTGATCCTCGTCTTCTCCGTGCAGCTGCAGTGGTTCTCCGCCGGGGGCTTCGACGGCTGGGGCGAGGGTGTCTTCGCCGGCTTGAAGTCGCTCCTGCTGCCGGCCCTGTCCCTGGCCGTCGTGCAGGCCGCCATCCTCGCGCGCATCACACGCTCGGCCGTGCTGGAGGTCATGCGCGAGGACTTCGTGCGCACCGCGCGCGCCAAGGGCGTGACCCAGCGGGCGGTGCTGTGGACCCACGTGCTGCGCAACGCCCTGATCCCCGTCATCACCGTCA